>ERZ1023701.109-NODE-109-length-31067-cov-78.674739_pt1 | contig 31067 bp, 29 predicted proteins | sample MGYA00380350_ERZ1023701 | MGnify/ENA primary metagenome ERZ1023701 (study PRJEB33179, sample SAMN07449025) | human gut metagenome | biome: Human-gut; feature: Human associated habitat; material: Faeces | host: Homo sapiens | place: India:Kasaragod | collected... | reverse complement strand
TTGAGGGCATTTAAACCAAAGAAATTAACACTAGATGGAATAGCGATATTATTTAAATTGCTACAGTTTTGAAAGGCACAATTACCAATATATGTTACGCTGGAAGGAATGACCAATTTTGTTAAGCTACAGCAATTTTTGAAAGCAGAATTACCTATGCTGATTACGTTGTAAGGAATGACCAAGTCTGTTAGATTAGTACAATCCTCAAAAGCACCATCATTAATCTTAGCTACGCTAGAAGGAATGACCAATTTTGTTAAGCTACTACAATCTCTAAATGTATTGATGTCTATTGTAGATACACCAGAAGGGATGTTCACTTGAGCTAAATTTTTACACATTTGAAAAGCTCCGCATCCTATAGAGGTAACACCTGAAGGAATTGTCAATTTTGTCAAACTATAGCATGATGCAAATGCACCATCATCTATTGAAGTAACATTTGTTGGAATTATTAAATCCTCAATTCCTGCACATCCATAGAACATAGATTTACCTATAACGTCATCTTTAGTATGGCAATAATTATATTGGTCATAAGAAAAATATGAACTTCCCCCGCTTACTATTTTTGCATCACTTAAATCTAAATGTTTTAAATTGCCAGCATTTCCTATTGGTTCTATTGCAATAGATGGTGCTCCTGCCATTTCGCGAATAAACAGAAAATCTGTTCCATTCAGTTCTCCTGTAAGCTTTAGATCTGTAATCTTGTTTTTTTTACTATTGCCAATATGAGTTGACAATGTACCAGCTTGCTTTACATTTATGACGATTTGTTTTGTAATCAAATCATCAGCAACAGCATATACATTGCCAGACAACAGAATTAAAATAAAAAAAACTCTTGTAAAAACTAAGTACTTCATATGTGTAATTTTTTAATTGTTATTTTTTTTGCTTTTAAGTTCTAATATGTTATTTGATAAGCTCTTGATTTCTTGCTGCAGAAGCTTTTCGACCTTTGCTTCTTTTAACAAATAACGAAAATCGTCATCAAGCAATTGTAGACAATATAGGACTTTCAATTGGTATTTTGACATTTGAGCCAATAATAATTTTGGATATTTCTTATCTGTAGTATCTTTAAGTAATGTTAGTATTACCTGAAGCAAATGAAAGTAATGTTCATAGAAAAACAGATTGTGATCAACCCATAAGTTAAAGCATCTTTTAAGTTTATCATCGTTTGTTCTATCTTTCTTTGCCTCCTCAAAAAGATCTCTAGTAATTTGGTATGTATAGTTTACTCTTCTAATATAACAATTTTTTATCTCAGCATCTATTGTTTCAATAGGTGCACGCATACTGGCTGATATTTCATTATAGGAACTTGATCCTTCAATTGGTTTTAAATAATTGGGATTTGAAAGCGCTATTTTTATATAGGTCAATTCTTTCCAAATTCGCTTCCATGCTTCTTCACCTTTATAAGTGTTGAGAATAAAACTAGAACCATCTAAATCTTCACATTTTACAAATATGCTATCTTCTGTTTTCCTTTTTTGATCTAAAAGATTGAAAAAGGTAATCTCAAAACGTTCTTGCTTAAAAGAATTCATCTTAAAAGTAAATGCCATTATTGAAAATACTAAACTCAATACAGCAACAATGCTGCTAATAATTGACATGTTTTCTGTTATATTTATGGGGAAGAAGAAATTTTGTACAAGAAGTTGCAATAAGCATCCTGTACATATACTTCCACAAATTGTTATGGCAAAAATCCAATACTTAAGACAAACTTGTTTATACATGATTTCTTTTTATTTTGCCAATGAATCCAAAACTGGCAATTAACTTTTTGTTATCTAACGGCAAAAATAAAAAAGCGTAGGATTCTACTTGTTGTCCATTCTAGATTCCAAAATCTTCATTTTTTAGTACTGTTGAACGAACAATATTGAGGCCTATATCGAAATGAAAATACATCTCCTTTTGCTATTTGAACTCCATTGCTTAAGTGCAATTATCCAATAATAGTAACTGAACGTGTATGTCACCCATTCCAATGGGCATTTAGTGTTGTAATGTTCAATGGCAGTCCTAGAATGTTGTAAGGTTTAGGAATGTCTAGAACAAAGCGTCAAGTAAACGCCTTTGTATCATGTCGTGAAACCCTATCACACTTACTTATTTTTATCATCTAAATATCTAAAGATAATGTTGAGCGACAATAAACGCCTCTGTATTTCGTGAGTGAGGATGGTATCGGCTGCAAAGTTAATAAAAAAAATGGTAACTTGTGTATTTTTAGAAGTTTATTTTTTGAATATGGATTAAAAAATGTTGGGACGTACAAAACGGGCTGTGCCAAACATTTAGTTTATGGATGTATTTTTATTAAGGCATTGTGTTCTTATTCCATATGATAAGTTATGTTCAGAAGCTTTGCAAAGCTTCTGAACATAACTTTTTATTCATTGCATAAACTTTTTCCATAAAGCTATGCGTTTTCGGTCTTGATGCCGAAAGCTTCCTTACTGGTATATTACCTTCTTTCCCTTGTTGGTAATGTAAATCTTGCCCTTTTGTGGAACGGAAACCTTTCTGCCTTCCAGGTCAAAATAGACTGTCGGTCCGTCTTTACCGATGATGACCGAAGAGATTCCGGTAGGAGAGAAGTTCTTGAGATAATCGAAGGTAACCAGACCGGTTGCTTCATCCTTTGTGATGTTGTAGAGCGGATGACTCGTATCAACACTGTTGTTCAGGGTGATACTGGTCAGACTGTTCACTTCATACTCTGTAGCAGAGCCCGCTTTGTAGGTTGGGAACGGGTCGTTCTGAAGACTCGTTATGATATCATTGCCGCTGACGCCCGTGTTATAGCTGTTGTATACCATTCCGTCTGCAGGAACAATCATGACCCTTGGCTTACCTGTCGTGTTGTTGGGATTATCCCCCAGGTTAACCGATGGCAAATCATCGTAGTCGATGCGCCATACCAGCAATCCGTAACCCGGAGCCTCCTTGTACCATCCCTCGTTTCTGATATTCTGCAGCAGCAGGTATTCGCCCTGGCTGTTGGCTATAATCTTGTATGCATCCGATGCCTTGTCGTATGGTTCCAGCTTTATCTGCTTCGCCTCGGTATCCGAAAGGAGGGTAGGCTGTTTCCATCCTACGATGCTCTTCTCCCATGGTGAATAAGGGATAGGCTGGTAGCCGTTAGCCTGATAATTGCCCATATCCATAACGTCCCAAGATTCAGGACTCTGGTTGTGCTCTGTGATGCCGTTGGTAGGATAGATGTCTGGCAAACCGAGGGTATGCGAAAACTCATGACAGAAGAGACCGATACCATTGATGAAGTATTTGCCGTCTTGGGTATCTTCAGGCTTATTGTTCAGCTCGTTGTTGATGCCGAATCGGGATACTGTTTTCCCGTCATAGGTTCCCAGTCCTCCTACGGTACCCGATTTCGGCCAGAGACAATCGCTTGAATTACCTGAGATGCTTTCTGAATAGCCGGCATAGATTACATATACGAGGTCTACATATCCGTCGCCATCGCTGTCGTAATCGGCAAAGTTAACCTTGTCGTCTACCTGCTGGCAGGCTTCCTTAATCATCTGAGGATAGTTGGTGTCACTTCCGTCGTCAACTCCGTTCTTGCCATAATAAGCAGAATTCTTGCTTACCGTAACAGGACCCACTACGTCAAACTGTGGTATAAACTGGTTATCGCTCATGTCAGCGAAATACTGCTGTACGCTGCCGTAGTTCTGGCAGTAAGTCTCGTTGGTGATAAACACTTCTTTATCAGCCTCAGGCATAGCTTCTCCCTTTTTTCCGTTGAGGTAATGGTTGAATGTAGCAACCGGATTCTTACTCTTGAACTTCACATCCTGAAACTGCACCAGGAGTACCAATGCCTTCGGGCTTCCCTTATGAGGAAAATAGCTAGGGCTCACGGTTCCTATTTCTGATGCTCTTGTAAGATTCTCTGAAGAGAAAGCACGGGTTTTTCGGGTGTTCAGCTCTTCAGCAGTTATCTTTTCGTATTTTCCGTCTTGGGTTTCCCGCAGGGGCGTACCGTCCAGCAGCATGTAGTAGTGGAAGGTTTCGTCGCCATGCAGGGTAGCACATGCTACGGTTCCATCAGCCAGCATAATCTTGGCGATGCCCGGTTTAGCCTTTACGGCATAGAGATTGGCGATGCCCAGGAAGGCGAGCGCCAGAGAGATGATTGTCTTCTTCATAAACAGTTAGGGTAGATGGGGGATTATTTATAAAAGTATTGTCCTTTCTTCTGAGTCTGGCGTCCAAACTCGATGGCGTGATGCGGACAATGGTGATAGCAGGTAAAGCAGGTGAGGCAATCCTTGTGATGCAGCCATTCCGGATATTCTCCATGACCGCCCTTGATATCGCCTACAGGACAGACGTTGGCACAGATGCCACACTTCACGCACTTGTCTTTCTCCACATGAAACCGCTTGTCGGTGATGAGCACCTTCTCAAAGAATCCGCCCACAACCTTGGTGAAGAACCAGGGAATAGGACCTTTTACCAGACGGTTCACGCCCTCTTTCCTGTCGAATATCTCTTCGCAGATAACCGCCAGTTCCTGTGCCGATTTCGATTTCTTACGAACTTCGCGCTCCTTCGGATCAACATCCATGAAAGGAAGTCCTACATAAGATTCCGGCATGATGAGTGAGTAGGAAGCAGAAACCTCCGTGATGCCCAATGCCTGAAGCGATGCATTCAGCGCAATCGTATCGTTGAGGTTTTCTATGGTGAGTCCGATGCTGTCGCCTGCAGTACAGACGCAATAGGCGAAAGGATGTTTCCTGAACGTCTCCTTGTCTTCAGCAGTAGCATCAGGAGTTTCTCTCCGTATCTTCATCTTCCTGATAAACTCCCTTACAAGGCGTGGAACCCTCCAGCCATGTACGGGGAAAACGAATCCGAGCCGTTCATTCTCTTTCAGAATAAACGGCTCGGCTATATTGTGGCTTGAATCATCCGCCCGCATATAAGGGGCGATAGGAATCAAGTCTTCGTGTGTAGCCGCTGCCAGTCTGGCTGCTGCCCACTTGGTATTTCCAGTTCCGGAGAAATAGAAAATCATGCTTACTTTTAAATATGTATTGAGCTAGATTATTTCTTTTCTGTCATAACACCTTCTATATAGAGACGTGACATTTCTACATTGCCGTTAGAACGGACGGTGATGCTCTTCTTGAAATGACCAGGGAACATGCCCTTGCCGTTATAGGTAACACTAATCTGTCCCTTCTCGCCTGGAGCGATAGGCTTCTTGGTGTAAGAAGGTATGGTACAGCCGCAGCTGGCAATAGCCTGGTTGATAATCAAAGGCTTGTTGCCCACATTGGTGAAGGTAAAGGTAGCCTTCTGTACCGGATTTGACTCTTCGAACGAACCGAAGTTGTGTATCAGTTTGTCGAACTTAATCTCTGCCTGAGCAGATGCAGTAGCTACAAGAGCCACCAGCATAGTGAGTGTCAATATGATTCTTTTCATCTTCATATCCTTTCTTCTTTTTTATATTTTCTCTTTAATTTGTTTCTTATTTTTATTTAATTCGATGCAAAAGTACATATAAAGTTTAGTATTACGTTACTTTTTTACATTATTTAAAACAATTATGCCTTATATTTCAAGTTACAGTCTTCTTTCCAGTGGAAAAGTGGGGGCGCAATACTCCTCATTTTGAAGAAGTTTGCAGATTCCTGAACAAAAATCCCCCAACCTTAATCACTTAAGATTGGGGGAGAGCGTAGAAAAAAAATATAGTATGAACAATATCAACTGAATAGAGGGCTAAATGTGGAATTTGATTTCATTCAGCCAAGCCTGAACACTGAAGCAGGGACAGGACTTGTGGACGTTCGGGAGATCACGATGACCTAGGATCTCGGCTTCGGGATAGTCTACGCACAGACTCGTCAGGAGATTCTGGAGAGACTGCTTCTGAGCCTTCGTACGGGTATCTGCCGGATTGCCGTCGGCGTCGAGACCGCCTTCGTAACAGATGCCGATACTGTGTGCATTGAAATGGCGGGCGTGGGCGCCGATTTCTGACTCGGGACGTCCGGGGTAGATGACGCCGTCTTTCGTGATGTAGTAGTGATAACCGATGCTGCGGAAACCACGGGCTAAATGACAGGCTTCGAGCTTTTCGAAGGTGAAGTCCTGCGTGACGCGGGTGGCTGAACAGTGAATGACAATAAGTGATATTTTTCTTGTGTTTTTCATAGTGCTGAATCTTTAAAGGGTTGATACTACTGGCAGCTCTGCACACAAAAGGCAGAGGCTACTGCGGTGAGAACGGTAATGACGAAATTCAGAATTTTCTTGAGTGTTTCTCTTTTCATTTTCATTTGATTTAAGGTTAATAAATGGATTGGGGGCTCGGATTTCCAATATCCAGGCGATACCTTTTGGAAGGAAGGCTGACAGGATGAGCAGATGGGCTTGATAGCGCGTGTTTCAATGATGCTTGCTATATTGATGAATAGCCGGGGGTGCTATAGCCGAATCCCGGACTGCATACTGTCTAAAACCTTCTTTCTTCATCTACTGACGAGGGGGTTACTCCAGGCCGTCGCTACCATCGGAGCCGCTGCTCCCGGTGTTGCCTGATCCGCCAGTCTGTGTTGAGTCGCCGCCCTGGTTTGTGCCGCCACCCTGGGTAGTATCGCCTGTGTTGTCCTTACCGCCGTCTGGTGGAGTAACATCTCCAGTTACGGCTGTGGCCTTCTTCAGGGATGCATCGAGGTTCAGACTGTTTGCCTTGAACTCACCGGTGCCACGTGCACGGAGCTTCAGTCCGGCAATGTTCTTGGTGATGCTGAACTCCTTCTCGGAGGCAGCACCTTCCTTGTTCTTGATGCCGATGCTGAAAATGGCGAGGTCGGGAATCTTCACGGCGATACCCTGCAGAACCAGTTCTCTTACGCAGCTCACCATGTCGGTGAGCATACCCTTGATGGCTCCCTTTGAGAACGGGGTGTTGTGACTTTCCATGTGCTCTGCGAGTTCATCAAGACCATAGGTCTGGGTGATTACAGGGTAGGCGAAAAACTTGCCGTTAGCGGCGCTCAACTTCTCGTTGACATACTTCTTCAATGTGTACAGAATCATAGTGTCTTCATTTTTAAGGTTAATAAATTGTGTTTGTGTAGTAGGGGGCGCTGCGCATTGCCTCTTGGTGGTATGAGATGTTATCTCTGAACCACAATGCAAAGATACGAAATCGGTGAGGGGTCAACTCACAGTTGCTCATACTTGCTCATGGTTTTTCATACTTTTTCATAGATTCTTTTTTTATGGAGTTTATAAGCCCATTATTATCAATCATCATTTGCTTGAATCTTACAAAAACAAGTAAGTCGGCAAAAACTATGGATGGCGGTCTCCTTACCGCACTTTTAAGTGGTGATGTGCAATATGGTAACAGGTTTTTATCAAGGTGCTAAATAAACTTAAAATTCACTGTGTTTATGCGGAATAGTGATGTATTATAATTACCTTTGTAATTAAATATGCATCTGCATATGGCAAATAATAGACTGATAAAATGACAACAGACAATAAAGACAATAAACTCTCAATAGGAAGTAGCGATTATGCTGAGATACTGCGACACGCTGTCGCAGTAATTGAGCATGCACGGACAGAAATAGCCCGACATGTCAATGGCTACGTATCTACCGCCTATTGGGAGATTGGTCAAATGCTTCATGAGCGCAAGATTGAAAGCGGGTATGGTGACAGCGTAGTAAGAAGATTGTCAGCAGACCTGAAAGAACGATACCCGAAGATGGGTGTTTCACCACGTCAACTTTGGAACATGAAGAAATTTTATGAACGTTACGCGGGACATGATGCAAAAGTGCTACGGAGCGTAGCACTTTTGCCGTGGTCGCACAATCTGCTACTGCTGAGCAAGGGATTTAATGATGCAACCACGCTATATTATGCTCAGGAAACTATAACCAAAGGTTGGAATCGTGACTTGTTGCTCAATGCCATCAAACTCAATATGTATGAGACACAGGCATTGGCACGAGTAGATAACAACTTCGACCGTACTCTTCCTGCCGAACAAGCGCAGTATGCCAACGAGGTGTTTAACAGCAGCTACAATCTTGGTTTCTTGGGAGTAACAAGTCCCATTCTGGAACTTGAACTTGAAGACCGCCTTGTAAAAGCTATCACTCGTTTCCTTATGGAACTTGGTAATGGTTTCACTTTCATTGGCAACCAGCATGTATTGGAATACAATGGAAAAGAGAGTAAGGTCGATATGTTGTTTTTCCATCGTGGACTGCGCTGCCTTGTTGCTGTTGACCTAAAGATAGGTCCTTTCAAACCAGAGTATGCAGGTAAGATGAACTATTATCTGTCTCTGCTTGACCGCCTTGAACGTGGTGCTGACGAAAACCGTTCCATAGGAATCATACTTTGTGCGGAGAAAGACCGTGTAGAGGTGGAACTTGCACTTGAAGATATTGGAAAGCCTATCGGAGTAGCGGATTATCAGTTGATAGTACCGAAAGAAAAATTACAGAAAGTCCTCGCTGATGAGATTAAGGCATTTAGTGAAGAAAAAGAAAACAAAGAAACATTATAACATGGATATTCAAAGAATAAATCTGCATACATCCGCTTGGCTATGGCACAGCTTTTTGACTGTTCAACAGATAATATCGGATTGCATCTGAAGAACATATATGACACAAATGAATTGAACAAGGAAACAACTACCGAGAAAATCTCGGTAGTTCAACAGTAAGGTGCAAGAGAGGTGCGACGCAACACGCAGTTCTACAACCTCGATGCAATCATTTCCGTGGGCTATCGTGTCAACTCCATCCGTGCTACACAGTTCCGCTAATGGTGCACCTATGTAATCAGGCAGTTCTCTTTGCGTGTTGCCGTTTGACGATGATAAGGATTGAAAGCTATGAGCCTACGGTTGAAATCCCTAGGAGCAGCAGGAAATGACTCAAACTTTGAAAGCTCAGTTGATAATATTGCGAAACACTTAATTATTTGCATGTTTTGTAAACTTTTTAAGAACATTTTCCCTTTTTCTGAAATTATTTTCTTACTTTTGCAAGCGTATTCATTATAATAATGTATAGCAAAGAAAGTAAACATAAGATAAGAAGCGTATGGATTCATTATTTCTACTTCAGTTTGCATGTTTCATATTCATGCTCATCAATGCCATCTTCGTGGCACTCTCTCATCTGTATGTAAGATGGGTGAACAAGCGGTATGAGCGTTCCCGCTGGATGGTCGTTTTCGCCATGATAGGACTGGCGATACAGTATGTGATACAGATGGCTTTCGGATTCCGTGCTGCCGACGACATTCTCGGGGCGGTCGTCAACATCCTCATCTATACCCCCTGCTTCTCGCTCATCGCCATGGCCATCTATAACATAGAGACCACACGTGCCAACCGCAGGAAGATGAACCTTGTATGTGGCGGCATTAACGCAGCCACCCTCCTGGTCTTCCTGGTGGGCATCAGTCTCCATCACAGCCTTTATATCAAGGAAGGACTTTATATGATGCTTGCCCTGTTCTGCATGAGTGTAGCCTACAGCATATCCATGATCGTGCGCGAGATGATCAGGCGCAAGAAGATGTTGGAGACAATGGCAGCTACCGATATGTTGCCCTACGTGAGATATTCACGTGCCAGTGTCTTCATTCTGTTCCTTTCATCTCTCACCATGCCGGTAGTTATCTTTTCCACCACCTTACTGTTTATCATAGGTCCGTTTGTATTGCTTGCCCTGCTGTTCTTCAATCTTACGTTTATCTCTCTCGGTAGCAACTATATCCCTACCGAAGAACTCCTGGACAAGGAAGAGGAATACAATGACTTGGCTAGGACTGGATACAGGTATGGGGGGGGCATCTTCTGCCAAGCAGCATGACTCCGCTGACAGTAGTACAGAATCTTTACATCCGCTTTCCGATGAGCACAGAGATTTCATCCAGAAGAGTCTTGATGACTGGTGCGCCAATTCGGGCTATAAGGACTGTAATGTAAACATGCTTACCCTCTCCCGAACCCTTTCCATCCCCAAGGATGAGTTATCAGTATACTTCGACCAGTATCTGAAAACCACATTCAGAATATGGCTCGGTGATATACGTTTCAATGCGGCAAAGAAGATGATATTGGAATGCCCAGACTATAGTAATGACATCGTTTCTGCCGAATGTGGCTTCTCAGCCCGAACCTATCTATACCGCATTTTCAAGACAAAGGAAGGTTGTACTCCTACCGAATGGCGGGAGAAAATGGCTCCTAATGTAGCCGCAGATGATAAAAAGCAGGACTAACCATTTTTCGATAAATACCAGGAAAACGCATCACTAAAGGGAATAAATCGTTAAAAAGGGTGTCTACTTCCTACGAAGTAGACACCTAAAACATAGGAAGTAGACACATAGACAAGGGAAGTAGACACCTTTTTCCGAAGAAAAACACTATCTTTGCGTCATGGAAAATATAATAGAGACTTTCATGAAAGAGGAACAGGCTATTTTTATAGTGGCATTGTGTCTTCTGTTGCTCGCCATAGTCATGGGCTATGCCATGGTTCAAGACTACAGGATATATCTTGATGAAAACTACAAGGCTCGCTACAGCTTCTGTGATTTCATCAAGAGGGAGAGATACTATATCTATCTGTTTCTCGTACTGACTTTCGTCATCATCCTGGGAATGACAGTATATATAATGGCTATGAGAGGATATATGTAAGAAAGTAGAATAATAATAAAAAAAATTACTGATATGAATAATAAAAAATCTACAATTTCTAAACAATGGTCTTACATAACTGACCTTGTTTCAACTAATGCAGTAAAGAGTCGCAGACTCTCTCTGCTTATGTTGATGTTGCTCACGTTGTTGTTTGTGCCTACACGTATGGTGGCGCAGATAGATTACGACACGTCTGTAAAGTTTAAAGCCTTAGCAGGTAACCCTGAAGGCATCGTTGGTATGACTTACACTAATCTCTTTGATGGCCAAAAGACACGAGGTAATTTCTCCATGTGGTGCTGTGGCTTTATTAATGGCAGTAGCAGTGCCTATGTCATCTTCGAAGCCAGCAAGGCAGGAGTGCCTGTGGGCTACACCATCACAACGGGTGATGACAATGCAAGTATGAAAGGTCGCAATCCGTTGTCATGGAAGCTCTATGGTAACAACGAAGGCAAAGATGGTAATTGGAAGCTCATTCAGGAGATAAGCAACGACGAGAAGCTCGAGGATAAGAACTATGCTTCGTACGACTTCAAATGCGAAGGTTCTACTTATTATAAATATTTTAAATGGGAAATCACGGCTATTCATAGCGGAAAAACATTGCAGGTAGGCGAGTTTGAATTCAAGCTCAAAACAACCTGTTCGCACAAGAATGCCGATGGTTCGTCTGCCCTTGGCAAAGCTATCGAAACCATTGAGGCTACTTGCGTAGAGTATGGCTATACCACACACGAATGCTCTATTTGTCATTCCATAGTAAAAGTAGATAATAATGATGAGCTAAAGAAGCACACACCCACCCATCATGTGCAGATAGATGCTACATGTACAGCAACTGGTAAAATAGAATACTGGCAGTGCAGTGTGTGCAAAAAACTCTTCAGCGACGCTAATGCTACTACTGAGATTACGGATGCTGCCAGTCTTGATATTCCCGCAAAAGGTCATAAATACAATAGCGAAGGCACCTGTACTGTATGTGGTGTAGTAAACCATCGCTGTGCTTTGTTCGATAACCTGGATGGTATAACCAATGTTACCATTACTGACAATGATGCCAGATATCCTTGGCAGATGCTGAACTTGGAAGCAGATGGAATGAAAAATCTTGGCTTCGATATTCCAAAAGGAAGCAAAGGATTGATGTCGGATAATTATGATCAGGAATCTACTACATCAAGGACTGTAGTCACGTTCACAGTAGAAAAGCTTATATTATTGACGTTTAAGTATCTCGTTTCTTCAGAAGAAGATGATAAAGCCACTATTACTTTAGATAGTAAAACGTATGGGACGATTAGCGGAATTAAGGAAATAGAGATTAAAGCATTATTATCTGCTGGCAAGCATTCTTTGAATTTGTCTTACAAGAAAAACCGTATGTATAAGAAAGGTGCTGACCGCGCATTCATATACAATCTGAAAACAGCAACCACTATTTCTGACTATGTAGCCCAGTACGATGATACGAACACTACATTGACTTTCAAGAAAGTTACTGATGCCAATATATCAGATATAGTAAACAACAGTGTCATTGTAGACCAATATAATAATGTGAAAGAAATTTGCACAACTTTAGGAAATGTTACTATCAAGAATATCGTTTTCGATGAGAGTTTCAAGACATACGCTCCTACATCGTTGAAAGATTTCTTTAAGAACTGCACAGCATTGGAAACAATTTCAAACATTGAAAATTTGAATACAGCGAATGTGACGAATATGACAAGCATGTTCGACAACTGTCAGAACCTCTCTTCGCTCAATCTCTCTAAATTCAACACAGAGAATGTGACGAATATGTCATACATGTTCGACAACTGTCAGAACCTCTCTTCGCTCGATCTCTCTAAATTCAACACAGCGAAAGTGACGAATATGTACGCTATGTTCACTCACTGTCAGAACCTCTCTTCGCTCGACCTCTCTAAATTCAACACAGCGAATGTGACGGATATGTCATGGATGTTCTCTGACTGTCAGCTCTCTTCGCTCGACCTCTCTAATTTCAACACAGAGAAAGTGAGGGAGATGTATAACATGTTCAGTTTCTGTCAGAAACTCTCTTCGCTCAACCTCACTAATTTCAACACAGAGAAAGTGACGAATATGGGCTATATGTTCAATGGCTGCTCCGATCTCACAACAATCTACGCCAGCGATAAGTTTATAATAGCCGAGTTCAATAATGGTTATAAAATGTTCTATGGTTGTAAATTGCTCAAGGGTGCTCTTCCAAAGTATGACGAAAATTTGACAAGCAGCGATTACGCCAACTACGTGAATGGCTACTTCACAAAGCTGGTAGGCAAGAATGGTGAGGAGAAGATAGGAGCTGTAGGAGACATACTTACTGCGGATAATCTTACTCTTGACGACAACAAGGACTTCGTGGTTTACGAACCGTTCACAGCTAAAGCCGCCTCTTATAGCCGCGAGATGAAGACTGGCACAACATGGGCTACTCTCTGTCTGCCTTTCGAAGTATCGCTCGAAAATAAGGACTTCCGTGCCTTTAAGCTGCTTTCGGCTAACGAGGGAACTAATACTGTGGAACTCGAAGAGATTACGACAAGCATCGCAGCAGGTACTCCTGTCATCATCAAAATGAACGAAGGAGCCACCGAGCTCAACTTCTCTGTTGACAACAAGGAGATTGCAAAAGAAGTAAATACCTCAGAGACAGAAAACGGTAGCTATCAACTCCAGGGCATCTATACAAAGAAGGTGTTCGACAAGGATGCCGACAACAACTGCTACATCGTGAAGGGCGACAAGCTGATGAACCCTGCCAAACTGTTGGAGAATACCAATAATAAGACTGTTGGCAGCAAGCCGTTCCGTGCTTACATGGTAGACAACTCTACTGCTACTGCCGCTGGTGCCAAGATGTTCAGCATCGCCATCGGTGGCGGTACTACAGCCATCGACAGCCTCAACACTATTGCTGACGACAATGCCACATACTACGACCTGCAGGGCAATCGCCTCAACGCTCCTCAGAAGGGTATCAACATCGTGAAGCGTGGCAGCAAGACAATGAAAGTTATCATCAAATAAAAAACTGAGAATTATGAAAAATAAAGAATATGTAAAGCCAGAGATGAATGTCTACCAAATGGAGACTCCATCTATCCTCGCTGGCTCTGTAATAGAGAAAGCAAAGGAAGAGGATTATAACGAAGATGCTGTTAGCAACTATCGCGATCCAAGTGGCAGCATTTGGGCTGATTAAAAGAAGTCTCACCCCTCCCCCTGCCATAGATGGCTGTTGGGAGGGCGTTTTTGGTATGCTCGGCTATGCTACATTGACGGGTTCATACCCCGAAAGGTACCCAAAATAGAAACCGCATGTACGGTGGTGTGAGAGGTCGGAAAACGAAAGTAGGAGAATAACTACTTCGTTTTCCTCCTACTCGATTATGGTGCGAGCTATAATAAACGCAATTTGGACTATTACAAGCGTTTCTATCTCCTTTTCCCTGACATACAGATTGTGAACACATGTGTTCACAATCTTAGTTGGTCGCATATACGCCGCATACTTTCTGTTTCAGACCCCAATGCAAGGCTTTGGTATTTGAAAACCGCAGATAAAGACATGTGGAGTTTTCGTGCGCTTGATCGTAACATATCCACACAATACTATGAGCGTAGATTAGCTGCGCAACGTGAGAAATCGGCACTGCCGGTAGATATGGAAAACTCAACCGACCCATTGGAATATATCAAAAATCCAATGATGGCAGAGTTCATGGGGTTTCATCGTGATGCTGATTATAACGAAAGCGATTTTGAAAAAGCTTTAATTGACAACCTTGAAAAGTTCATCATGGAACTTGGACGAGGCTTTGCCTTTGTTGAGCGTCAACAGCACATAGTTACTGATACGGACGATTTTTATATTGATTTGGTATTCTACAACTATCGCATGAAGCGTTTTGTCATCTTTGAGCTAAAGACACATAAACTCACACACCAAGATATAGGTCAACTTGATATGTATGTACGAATGTATGACGACCTTATCAAAGGTGCTGATGACGCTCCTACTATTGGAGTGCTGCTTTGCACAGATACCGACAATACGATAGCACGTTATTCTGTACTTCACGACAACAATCAGTTGTTTGCAGCCAAGTATATGACTTATATGCCAACAGAAGAAGAACTGCGCAATGAAATTGAACAACAAAAACGTTTCTTTATGGAGCAGCATGGTTCTCGTAATTTATAAGAACTCAAGCTTTGCAAGTTTAGCCCCACACGCCCTGTAAGGGGCGTGCTGCTTCTGGGAGCTTTTGGGCCTTCAGGGCGTGTAGGGCAAAACTTGCGAAACTTGAATAATTCTATATTATTCGTGTTCAATGCTACCCCCCAACTTAGCTTCCCATTCCTCTATCGTCGGCATAGTTCCTTCTAATTTTTCAGGATAGAATTTTTCTAGATCGTACTCAGAAATAGCTATGGGTTGGCTGCTTGATTCCAGGGCATATTGTGCCTGGATACGGTCTTTCTCCTTGCAAATAAGTAAACCTATAGTAGGATTGTCACGCCCCTCTTTGCGAAGAAGGTGGTTACAAGCTACTACATAACCACCAAGTTGCCCGACATCAGCAAAGGTGAATGAACCTATCTTGACTTCCAGAACTATGTAGCATGACAAGTTCAAATTATAAAAGAGCAAGTCGATAAAGTTCTCTTTCTCTCCAATCTGCAAGCGATATTCCTTGCCTACGTAGGCAAAACCTGTACCAAGTTCTGTTAGGAATTTGGTGATATTGTTGAGCAAAGCATCTTTAAGAATGCGCTCATTATATGGCTTGGTGATTCCAGTGAAAGCAAAGTTGTATGGGTCTCTTGTGATTTCTTGTGCCAAATCGCTGCCGACCTCAGGTAATGTGCGGGTAAAATTGCTCAAAGCTTTCCCTTGTCGCTCATACAGAGACGAGTCTATGTAATTGTGAAGGACATTCCTGCTCCAGCCGTTTACTACAGTTTGGTGTATATAGAACAAAGCCTTCTGTGGCTCTGTTAGGAATTTGTCAATCAACATCATGTGATGCCCCCAAGGAGTTGAGAAAATATCTTTTTCCACTTGGTCAGCAACTTGCTGACCAATTTTCGTGGTGTTATTTTTTATTCCAAGTTGAGGCAAATTGGCATCCCTTTCCAATTGGTCAGCAACTTGCTGACCAATTTCTGTGTATGGTAGATACATGCAATAGAAATTCTTCATATAAAGAAGATTCTTCGGTGAAAAGCAAGTTGCCAAAGGATTTGCTTCTTTCAAATCTCTACTAAGATTTTTGAAGAACTTACTGCCCCAACGTGTCTCTGCTTTTAAGGCAACAATATCTCTGCCCAAACTCCAATAGAACTTGAGCATTTCTGTATTCACCTTTACCGCAGCCTTTATCTGGCTCTGGCGATAACGCTTACAGAGTTCCTTGACCCATTTCAAATAATCTTTATCTAAAATGTTTATCGGTTTGTTCATATTTTTGTTCCTTTACAATAGCTTTAGATACAAATAAAAAAATGCTTTCTTCTATCTGTCTCATACGCCATTCATTTATTTTTCTGCAAATATACGATTATTTTGTGAAACCTACAAGAATAACCGTTTTTTTTCGCGAAAATGTTTTTTTGAAGTCTTTGCAAGAATGCTGTTAATATCCTTGTTCTCCTTTTGTTGCCTCATTTTCAGATTAGGCGGAACAGGATTAGGGTTCACCGAGGAAGTAGAGGATGTAGGAGACTTGCATCGGGGTGAACTCCTTGCAGTTCTTGCCATACCCTTTGCCAGCACATCTTCCTGGCAATTTCAAGGCTTCGCTGGGACATGCCTTCTTCCATGCCTTCAGCTCTGCCTTTTTCCATACCTTCTTCCATTCCTTTCTGGTACCTGTCATCCAGGAGGTACAGGAGCTTCATGGCATCAAAGCCAAGGACTGCTATCGTTTCTATACCGACATCAGAAGACGCAAAAACCATAGCCGTACTTACTTCCTAGACAGAATGCAGGAGAAGTTGAACGACAAAATGCGAAAGGATGATGAATTGAAAAGAATGAGACGTTAAAATGGCATGAAGTTGGTATTTGGAATTTTTTCGTAGAAATTCAACAGAAAGTTAACAAAAAGTTTGGTAAAGTGAAAATAAAAGCATAATTTTGCAAATTAAATAAGTACATAACATTAAAAACAAGAAGATTATGGCAATAGAAATTAAAACAATACCTGTCCTTCATGGTGAGGCAGCAGCTCGTTTCGTTGAAGCGGCTGATGAGGCATTGGAAAAGCGTGGCTCCATTGATTTCTCCAAGCAAGTAGCCAAGGCACGTGCTATATTAAAACGTTCAAAATTGTACATTTAAAATGTTAGAGCAATGTGATTTTATGGAACTGACAGAGGAAGTCTTGCAGCAATGCAAAGGCTTCACTTGTAAGGATGAGGACATAACAGAGTTCTTCACCCAAGACTATGCTGACTATGCCTATCAGTTGCTTGGAAAATCATATTGTTTTGTTAAACCGGATACATCTGAAATAGTCTGCGCATTTACAGTTGCAAATTCGAGTGTAAAAGTAGATTCACTTCCTTCAAACCTTCGGAATAAGCTTAATAGAAAGATTCCGAATGCTAAGCGAAGACCGCAGTATCCAGCAGTGTTGGTTGGACAGTTGGCAGTAAGCGATTTGTTCAGTGGGCATCATGTGGGAGATGAATTGTTGGATTTCATCAAATCATGGTTTATAGACCCATTGAATAAAACAGGATGCCGATATGTCATTGTTGATGCCGTCAACCATTCGAAAGTGTTTGAATATTATCAACGAAATGGTTTCAAGTTCTTGTTTTCGTCAGATGGGGAAGAATGGACCTTTTTGCATAACAAAGGTCTAGAGCCAACAACTCCGATAGAGCCGATGAAGACACGACTGATGTACTTTGATTTGATTTATCTTCGCACAAAATGACAAATAAAAGATGCCCTAATTTAAAGAAAATTAAAGCAATCGGCTGCAATCAATATACTCTTGATAAGCTAAGAAGTGCTATAGTTCCAAGGGTCTATACACCTCGACAAGAGGGTGTATAGCCCCTTTTTCCTATTGCATGATGTCTTCAGGTAGAAGTACCTTAGCTTCTTCGTTATTATATTCCATCATGTTATGCTTTATTATTATCTTTCACAAAGATAATCTTTCTGAACGATAATTCCAAATGTTTGAGCAACAATTAGTTGCCTGTTATTGTTATTTTACTATTAATCGGAATCATTAAGTAGTATTTGCATGTTCTACAGGGTTAGGGCTCACCGAGGAAGTAGAGGATGTAGGAGACTTGCATCGGGGTGAACTCCTTGCAGTTCTTGCCGTAACCGGTGGCGGCGAGCTTCTGGAGAAGGTCGGGGATGCGCTGGATCCATCGCATCAGGTGAGCACTGGCTACTGCTGGAGTAGCATCGGGAAAATACAGGAGAGCTAGCTCTTGCTTGGTATAACTTCTTAAATCCATAGCTTTGTTTGATTTTTATGAGGGTTAATGAATGAGGAGGCGGTTCATAAGCTACTGACTTTTGCATCGTAAGCCTCTGACTTTTGCATCGTAAGTCTCTGACTTTTGCACCGTAAGTCTTTGGTTTCCGTTTCGGAAGTAACTGGCTTTGCTATGACACATGACACTTATGACAGTGAATTCTGAAGATTTGCTCTCGCGCGGGCAGGCAGGAAAAATCAGGCCGAAAGTTCCTGCCTGCCCGCGTGCGAGGCGAAAAGTTGAAAAACTAGTGTCATAAGTGTCATAGTGTCATAATCTGACCAGTTGGAACCGATGGCTTGGGAACGGCTAGAACGGGGCATCATCATCGGAATGCTGCGAGTTGATGCAGAGGGATACCTGGTATGCCTTGATTTCCTCGGCAGTACGGATAATCGCCCTGTACCCACGGTTGTAGGTGGTGCGCATCTTTTCGAATCCGAGATCATTGAAAGCTCTGCCCAGCTTGGTGCTGCTCAGCTTCTGGGAGATGTTGCAACTGATGATCTGCATCGCTCTGGCTATGGACACGAACTCCCCTGTCTCCGCCTCCGTTGGCTTTCGGAAGTAGAGATCCACAAGTTCCTGTTCTAGTCTGGGCGCCTCAAAAGCGCGGTTGTGCCGGTTCTGCTTTTCTATCTCCTCATCGGTGAACCAGTAGCGGAAATCACTCTTGTAGAGGGCGTAAGCCTGGGCGTAGATGCCTTCGTAATTGAACGGATGCTCACGGGGCGAGAGGATGCTCTCTATCTCGTAGGGCAGCCAGCGACGGTTACCGGTAGGGTCGCTCAAAAACTCGGGATTGTTGCCCGTGCCGCAGAAGGTGTTGATATGCTTGCGCTGCTCGGCATAATGGCCGTATGCCGCTCTTTCGTTGGTATACTGCATCGTTACCACAGCCTTCAGCTGGTTCAGTTCCGACGGACTCATCGTGTCGAGCTCTTCATAACAGATGAGTGCATACTGCGAAAGGGCGATGATATCATCCTTCGTCATGCGCCTGGCATTCGCCTTCGTATAGAAGTATTGCTTCAGTTTCGGCGGCAGGAGATAGTTGAACCAGGTGGTCTTGTAGGCGCCCTGTCTGCCGATGAATACCAGGATGACATTGTTTACGGCACCTTCGTCTATCCATCCTGCTATCATCGCCACGAGCCATTTCCTGAGGGCTTCACAGAAGGGCATCACGGGGTCTTCCTTCATCTTTACCGTGGCAGCGAGTTCGGCAATGTAGTCCTTGTCACCTTCCTTCCAGGGTGGTAGATTCTCCAGATAATCGGTGAAGGGATTGTAGGGCGGGGTATAGTCGCTCTCGATGACATTGATCATATCGCTCTTGCTCACCCTTGCGGTTAGCGACATGTTGCTCCATTGCGTGTTCAGATCGCGGTCCTGGAGGATTCGCCATTTCCCCTTCAGATACTCGTAGCGCAGGGTGATGAGGTTGAAGCGAAGTTTGATATGTCCGTCGAGGAAGTCTTTGATTTCATCTACGGTGGCATAGGGAATCTTTCCGGTTTCTGCCCTCGCCTTCTGTGGGTGAGTGGTGTTGTCGTAGCACGACTTGAACACCTGTTCTACGTCGTCGTATTCGGGAAACTGCCTGATAGCCCACTGGGTGGCTTCTTTCCTGTCGTACCGTTTCTTAGCCATCATGTAGCCCACCCGCATCACATACTGGTTGTGGTTGCCGGGTTCGTACCTGATCTTTTCGTTTTCCAGCTTGGGTTTGACAATCTGCTCGTAGTAGTCGGCGATGCGTTCCTGTTTCTTTTTCTTCTGGGCGGTCTTGAGCGTAGCTGAATGGAAATGGCTGATTTCCTCGGCGCTGAAGGCTGTGGCTTCAGGATTGAAATAGACTTCGGGGTCGTAGGCGAGTCCGCTGAGCCTTGTGATGTTCTTGCAGAGCGGATCGCTTTCCTTGCCGATGAGATGCGCGTAGTAGTCGTTTCCCATGGCGAAGGCGGCGGGATAATCATCGCCTTCGTAGCGGTAGATGACACGCAGTCCGTTGCCGCTCATGGTAACGTAGCAGAGCAGGGTGTGGGCATCGTGGCAGATTCTCTCTTTGAGCGAGCGCAGGGTGCCGTCATCCGGTTTTTCTGTGATGTGGTCGAAGTCGACCAGCGACAGATGTGTGAGGCTCCGGATGTTGTCCTTGCCCTTTCCGCCTTCGAAGATGCAGGCTACGGCGAAGAGGGGTGCATCGTGCTTGTACGACTTATTCCCCGTTTTCCGGTAAGACTCGGTGAAAAACCTGAGTTTCTCATCTTCCTTCATGAAGGTTACCAGGCCTTCCAACTGGCCAGGTGAAGGAATCTTGCTGGCCATGTTAATGAATGTACTGATGTTCATAATCTCCTAAAAATATTATATTGTTTATACAATATATGTATCGGTTATTCGTTTCCTTATAGGTAAGCAGATTGTTGAATCTGTAATACATGGTGCAAAGATAATAAAAAGAAAATAAACAAGAGTTCCCGTAGTGGGAACTTGTAAATAAATATATTCAATATTTTAAAATTTTTTAAGATGAAAATTGAAAAATTTAATGCAGACAACAGCCGTTTCGGTGTTGTTCTGAGTGAAGTGATGAAGAACCATCATGTATCTGGTTCTGATCTGATGTTTTATGCTGAGATGCATAAGGAAAACATTTTTGCAATCTAAAAGGGTAAGGGCGATTATCGGCTCAGTGTTTATGTGAGGATTGTTTCTGCTCTTCGGTACTTTATCGAAGACTCGGAAGAATACGCCCGAGTGAAGCAACGCCTTATCGAAGCAGCCTTCGATGATAGTTACTTTTATAACAAATAATACTTTTGAATTGGTTTTTTAAATTAAAAAGTGGAATCCGGCGGTTGTCGGATTCCACTGATATCGTATTTTCACCCTGTGCGGGTGGGATTTTGCAGATACTTTATTACTGAACTTTCGCATGTAAGCTCCACACGCCCTAAACAGGGCAGAAGGTGCTGTGGTATAAGTCCGTAATACTGGTTTGCAAGTCCGTTAGGCGTTAGGGAGATACGCAAGTCCGCTAGGCGTTCCTGCGGACTCTAACGCCTAACGGACTTGCGAGCTGTTGATTTATGACACACCCTCTTGTGGACCTTCAGCCCGTACTTGAATCACATGCGAAAATTCAGTTACAAAAACAAGTAAGTCGGCAAAAACTATGGATGGCAGTCTCCTTACCGCACTTTTTAGGGGTGATGTGCAATATAATAAAAGTTTTTTATCAAGCTGCTAAATAAACTTAAAAATCACTGTGTTTATGTGGAATAGTGATGTATTATAATTACCTTTGTAATTAAATATGCATCTGGCAAATAATAGACTGATAAAATGACAACAGACAATAAAGACAACAAACTCTCAATAGGAAGTAGCGATTATGCTGAGATACTGCGACACGCTGTCGCAGTAATTGAGCATGCACGGACAGAAATAGCCCGACATGTCAATGGCTACGTATCTACCGCCTATTGGGAGATTGGTCAAATGCTTCATGAGCGCAAGATTGAAAGCGGGTATGGTGACAGCGTAGTAAGAAGATTGTCAGCAGACCTGAAAGAACGATACCCGAAGATGGGTGTTTCACCACGTCAACTTTGGAACATGAAGAAATTTTATGAACGTTACGCGGGACATGATGCAAAAGTGCTACGGAGCGTAGCACTTTTGCCGTGGTCGCACAATCTGCTACTGCTGAGCAAGGGATTTAATGATGCAACCACGCTATATTATGCTCAGGAAACTATAACCAAAGGTTGGAATCGTGACTTGTTGCTCAATGCCATCAAACTCAATATGTATGAGACACAGGCATTGGCACGAGTAGATAACAACTTCGACCGTACTCTTCCTGCCGAACAAGCGCAGTATGCCAACGAGGTGTTTAACAGCAGCTACAATCTTGGTTTCTTGGGAGTAACAAGTCCCATTCTGGAACTTGAACTTGAAGACCGCCTTGTAAAAGCTATCACTCGTTTCCTTATGGAACTTGGTAATGGTTTCACTTTCATTGGCAACCAGCATGTATTGGAATACAATGGAAAAGAGAGTAAGGTCGATATGTTGTTTTTCCATCGTGGACTGCGCTGCCTTGTTGCTGTTGACCTAAAGATAGGTCCTTTCAAACCAGAGTATGCAGGTAAGATGAACTATTATCTGTCTCTGCTTGACCGCCTTGAACGAGGTGCAGACGAGAACCGTTCTATAGGAATCATACTTTGTGCGGAGAAAGACCGTGTAGAGGTGGAACTCGCACTTGAAGATATGGGAAAACCTATTGGAGTGGCGGATTATCAGTTGATAGTACCGAAAGAGAAATTACAGAAAGTCCTTGCTGATGAGATAAAGGCATTTAGTGAGGAGAAAGAAAACAAAGAAACATTATAACATGGACATTCAAAGAATAAATCTGCATACATCCGCTTTCAACGAGATAACGCATCTCAATTTTATAAAAAACATTAAATTATAGTGTTGTGAAATTTGTAAAACAATAAACGCTTATGGATAGGAACGATTTCATAGAAACGCGCGAAGATATAGTCCAAAACATCAAAACGCTTTATTCATACCTCGATGGTGAGGTGGACAGCGAGCATAAAGACTGGGCTATCCAAAGGATGTCCCGTGGGAGTAACTATGTCATAGAAGTTGTAGATTCTCAAATATACTTTGCTCCAAGTCGTTTTGTCGGATATGTTGACAACACGATGGAAAAGCATGTAGCCAACCATGGCAATGGCACCGAGACTGATAACAAGATAAAGATTTTCTACCAGAAAGTACAGGATGTCAAACTTGATACCTTGTTACAAAAAGCCATGTCTGAATACGGTATTGTTGTGGGGGCAAAGAAATATTGGATAAGCAAAGACACAACGATAGACGATATAGTACGAATAGCGCAACATGGCGCAACATATAGTCCATTAAACATGAAATATGAGAAATACTGGCACATACAAATGCATCTTCCAGAAGGGAAAAATGGCACGGAAATAGATCCAACACTCATGCTGTTAGAGAAAGAGCCAGTGATTGGTACAGGAGAATGGGACGACAAACAGTGTGACAATTTCAAGCATATAGACAACGGAAACATTGTCCTGGTAAGAAAAGGAGGTCAGGCAATCGCCCTATGCCAAATCACAGGGGAAAATTTCACAGATCCAAATTTGTCAGAAAAGTACATTAACGAGAATTTCCGAAAGGTGCATATCTTAGCATGGGCAAACGAATACAAACAACCCCGCCCAGGGCTTTTCACCCAAGGAACATTCTCTCCCTGCGGAAAATGGACAGAACAGTATAAATATATAGACGGATGGCTCGAAAATATGAAAAATAAAGCTTTTACGAACAAGTGTGCCAATCTACTGAAATCCAAGCACAACATAATTCTTCAAGGTGCTCCAGGCACTGGCAAGACCTATAATACGGCAGCCATTGCGCTCAGTGTGCTTGGTATAGACGGGGTAGACCTTGACAATCACGATGAAGTTATGAAGAAATATGAAGAGTTGCAGGACGATCGCATATTCTTCACGACATTCCATCAATCTCTTGACTATGAAGATTTCGTCGAAGGTTTGAAACCTCGCGTTCAGACGAACGAGAATGGCGAAAGTCTTGGCGTGACCTACGAGCCAGAAGACGGCATCTTCAAACGAGCATGCAATGCAGTGGTGACCGATGACAGCAAGGATATTATAGAGTGCATTGATGATTACCTGCAAAAGATAAAAGGATTTGAGAACCGTCGGGAAATACCTACGGTAACCGGGAAATCGTCGTTGTATGTATGGTGGAACGAAGGGAACAAGACCGTCAGCAGTAGAAGTACAAACTCTACAAGTCAACGTGAGGAAAGTTACTCTCCGTCTCCACTGAATATAGAGAAAATCAAGGCTCAATCCTTGGGAAAAGGATGTGAGAACAATTGGCAGCAATATGCTCAGGCTTTCATTGAAGCGGTCAAGAAAGAATATCACGCCAAGACAGACAAATCAGTGGTACTCATCATTGATGAGATAAACAGAGGAAATGTTTCCAAGATATTTGGTGAACTGATTACATTGCTTGAAGCGGACAAACGAGACAAAGGCAATCACCCTATAAAAGTGACATTACCATACTCCAAGACATTGTTTGGCGTGCCAAGCAACCTGTATATCATAGGCACAATGAACACAACAGACCGAAGTACGGGGACGCTTGACTATGCCCTCCGTCGCCGCTTTGCATTTGTGACGTTAAAGTCTGACCCGAATGTGATAGTCAAACATTATGAGAAATTGGGCAACGACGACTTGAAAGCAATAGCTATCGACTTGTTCAACAATATCAAAGCCTTCATCACAAATCCAAAACATCTGTGTGGCGACTTGGGCATTGACGACCTGATGGTGGGCCACAGCTACTTTATGGCATCCTCTAAAGAAGAACTACAATGCAAGGTGGAATTTGAAATAATACCCCTCATCACTGAATATATCAATGACGGCATCCTGACCGTGAACGACCAAGAGAAAGAAAAGGCATTCGATGCCTGGGAGTCTCTCCAACCCGTGCAGATAGTAGACGATGAGGACGAAGATAATATAGACGAAGAAGACGAATAGAATGATACAACTCCAAGAACACGAACAACTATGCAAGAATGACTTACCCGTTGAAAAAAGCGAAAGGTACGATAACCTTCAACTCATTCAATGGGATAAGCCTATGGATAATAGTGCATGGGGGTACTATGCCTCATTCAAAATTGGAGCAGAATGGATTGACAAGCAAGAAGCATTGGTGGTTACGGCAAAACGGGGAATGGAGGAAATCGATTTCCTGCGCATGTTTATGACATGCTTCTGCTCTGACCTTGCGGTGGATTCGTTTTCCAAAATCTATTCCATTGATCAGGAGAAGCCTGCCATTGTAGCCCCTGCATTGAGCAGTGTTGTTAGTCCACTTATCGTGTTTCATTTCATAGGAGTGGTAAACAGAATCAAGTCGTTAAGAAAAGGATATGTTCTGCGCCAAGAGAACCTTAAGAAGGTGAAGGGGCATACCAAGATGCTCAAAAACGAACGCATCAATATCGCCGTAAAACGATACGACCGTATTTATTGCGAATACGCTGACTACTCAGTAGATACTCCAGAGAACAGACTGCTAAAGAAAGCCCTTGTCTTCTCTCAGAGATTTGTCGCCAAGATAAATCGCAATAATGTAGTATATTCAAAAGTCAACCAAATGGTCACGAAAGCACTATCGAAATTTGATTATGTGAGCGATGACATCAACATCAATTCCATTGGGCAAATACGCTCCAATAAACTCTATCGGGAATATGCGGAAGCCATGCGATTGGCCAAAATCATATTAAAGCATTTTGACTATAGTCTCTCAAATGTGGAAGCCACGGATAATAGGGTCACGCCGTTTGTGCTCGATATGTCTTTACTATACGAACATTATGTGTACGGTTTGTTATATGAAGCTTATCGGGAGAAAATCAGTTACCAGTATCGGGGAGTAACTGGACTGCCAGACTTTTTATACAAGTCGAAACATTTCAATGCTATACTGGATACCAAATATATCCCTAAATATGAGAAAGGGACGCTTGACAAATACGTCATTAGGCAACTGAGTGGCTATAGTCGTGATCTAACAATTTTGAGAAAGTTAGGATATGAAGAGATTGATGAAGACTCACCGACTCCATCTGTTCCGTGCATCATTATATATCCTAAGGAAGATGGAGATTCTGGCAATCCGTTCAAAAGCAATAAGCTGAGAGATCTTTGCACGAGGCATCTAAAAAAAATCTCGAGGTTCTACAAAATCAGCATCTCAGTTCCAACTATTAGCAGATAAACGAGAAAAATGTCGGCCTGTACGGTTGAAATTGCCCAATACGCCTGTAAGGGCAAAAGTTTTGTACAGAAGTTTCGCAAGTAAGCTCCACACGCCCTAACAGGGCAGAAGGTGCTGTGGTATAAGTCCGTAATACTGGTTTGCAAGTTCGCTAGACGTTAGGAAGATACGCAAGTCCGTTAGGCGTTCCTGCGGATTTGCAATCCGCCTCAAGCGAGAACGCAGCATCACGAATTTGGAGATATGAAAAGCCTACGGCTGCGGATTGCAAATCCGCTTTAAAGTGGTCGAACCTTTTTTGTCTGCGGATTGCAAATCCGCAGGAACGCCTAACGGACTTGCGAGCTGTTGATTTATGACACACCCTCTTGTGGACCTTCAGCCCGTACTTGAACCACATGCGAAAGTTCAGTTTATTATACTTCATCAGATTGTGATGAGGTTGCAAAAGTAAACTGTGTCAAATTACTTTGGTTGTAACTTGACACAGTTTTTTTATATCTCCAGCTCTTAACGCAAGAACTTTCCGGTAAGGCTTGCCTTGCAGGCAGCTACTTCTTCCGGAGTTCCGGCAACAACGAGATTGCCGCCCTTGTCGCCGCCTTCCGGACCGAGGTCGATGATATAGTCGGCACACTTGATGACATCCAGATTGTGCTCTATCACTACCAGCGAATGGCCCCTTTCTATCAGGGCATTGAAGGCATGGAGCAGGCGCTTGATGTCGTGGAAGTGAAGACCCGTGGTAGGCTCGTCGAAGATGAAGAGCGTAGGCTCCTGTTCCTCCTTACCTATGAAGAAGGCGAGCTTTACACGCTGATTCTCACCACCCGAAAGCGAACTTGAATTCTGACCGAGCTTGATATAACCCAGACCTACATCCTGAAGCGGTTTCAGGCGGTTTACGATGATGCGGCAGTTGTCGAAGTCGCCCTCGTTGCGCTGCAGCTTTTCATCGCTGAAGAACTCAATGGCCTCATTTACCGTCATGTTCAGCACATCATTGACGTCTTTTCCGCCATAGCGAACCTCCAGGATATCGTGCTTGAAACGCTTGCCCTTACAAGCCTCGCAGGTCAGCGTGAGGTCTGCCATAAACTGCATCTCGATGGTAACATATCCCGCACCCTTACATTCCTCGCATCTTCCGCCTTCAGTATTGAAAGAGAAGTACTGCGGCGTGAATCCCATCTGCTTAGCCAGTGGCTGGTTGGCAAAGAGGGCACGTATCGCATCGTATGCCTTCAGATAAGTGGCAGGGTTGCTGCGGGTACTCTTTCCGATAGGGTTCTGGTCAACAAACTCTACATGATGGATGCTCTTCCAGTCGCCTTCCATCGATGTATATTCGCCTGGGGCATCTGCAACGAGGTCCAGACGGCGACGCATGGCAGGATAGAGGATTCCCTTGATGAGCGAACTCTTGCCTGAGCCTGATACACCGGTTACACAGGTGAATACGTTGAGCGGTATCTTAACATCGATGCCGCGCAGATTGTTCATCCGGGCTCCCTTGATTTCGATATACTGGTTCCAGGCACGGTGGCTCGTTGGTACCTTTATCTCCTCGTTGTGGGTCAGGTACTTGATGGTATAACTCTCCGGATATTCAGCCAGCAGCTTTTTCTGTTCAGCCTTGTCGGTGGTTGAATATTCTGATGACGGACCGGCGTAGACCACTCTTCCGCCCAGTCTGCCGGCATCGGGACCGATATCGATGAGATAGTCGGCAGCCCGCATAATCTCTTCGTCGTGTTCTACCACAACCACCGTATTGCCCAGTTGCTGCAGTTCTTTCAGCACCTTAATCAGTCGGGCGGTATCGCGGCTATGGAGTCCGATACTAGGTTCATCGAGGATATATACGCTACCCACGAGCGATGAGCCCAGGTTGGTGGTCAGGTTGATGCGCTGACTCTCACCGCCGGAGAGGGTGTTGGAGAGTCGGTTGAGCGTAAGATAACCCAGACCAACATCCAGGAGGAACTGCAGGCGGTGGGTGATTTCGGTGAGCAGACGCTTGCTGATTTCCTTCTCATGTTCAGAGAGTTCCAGTTTCCTGAACCATTCGCTCAGGTTCACAATCGACATCTCAACCAGTTCGGTGATGCTCTTTCCGCCAATCTTCACATAGTTGGCTTCCTTCTTGAGTCGGGTACCATGGCAGTCAGGACAAATCGTCTTTCCACGGAATCGGCTCAGCATCACGCGGTATTGTATCTTGTACTGGTTCTCCTTTACCATTCTGAAGAACTCATCGATGCTCACCCTTTCCTGCTGTTTACGTTTCTTCTCGCCAGGCAGACCGTGCCACAGCCAGTCCTTCTGCTGCTGAGTCAGTTCGAAATAAGGCTTGAAGATAGGAAAGTCGTATTCTGCAGCTCTGCGGATGAATTCCTTGAGCCACATACCCATCTTTTCGCCTCGCCAGCAAACCACACATCCGTCATATACGCTCATCGAAGTGTTCGGGATGACGAGTTTCTCATCGATGCCTATTATGCTGCCGAAACCTTCGCAGGTAGGGCAGGCTCCGAGAGGGGAGTTGAAGGCAAACATGTTGTCGGTAGGCTCTTCAAACTGCATGCCGTCAGCTTCGAACCGGGTAGAGAAGTCGTAGCAGATATTGCTTGGCAGGAAGACGAGGCGGCAGGCTCCATCTCCCTCATAGAAGGCAGTTTCGGCAGAATCCATCAGTCGGCTGATATCATCCTTCTCATCGCTTACCGAAGCACGGTCGATGACCAGGAAGATTTCTTCATCCTTCTGTTGCATTCTCTTTCTCAGTTTATCGCCGCTTACTTCCAGCAGTTCCTTATCCGCCTGCTCCATGAAGTCTTCGATGCGCACGAATTCACCTTTTATATATATACGCGCGTAACCTTCCTGGTTGTACATCTCCAGCTGTTTGCCCAGACTGCGCCCTTCGATGACGTGGATAGGGGCGAGGATGACAAACCTGGTACCCTGGGAATACTGTCGGGTACAGGCGAGTACATCTTCGGTAGTATGGCGTTTCACCTCCTGTCCGCTGATAGGCGAATAGGTTTTTCCGATGCGTGCGTAGAGCAGTCGCAGGTATTCGTAGATTTCGGTGTTGGTGCCCACGGTAGATCGTGGGTTGCGCGAAATCACTTTCTGTTCGATGGCGATGGCCGGTGGCAATCCTTTGATGAAATCACATTCCGGTTTGCTCATACGTCCCAGAAACTGGCGAGCGTACGAAGAGAGCGATTCCACATAGCGGCGCTGGCCCTCAGCATATAAGGTATCAAAAGCCAACGATGATTTTCCCGATCCGGAGACACCCGTAATGGCAACAAACTTGCCCTGAGGTATCTTCACATCGATATTCTTGAGGTTGTTGGCTCTTGCCCCTTTTATTTCTATATATTTATCTTTCCCCATTTTTTTTACTTTTTTACCTTTTACCTTTTATTCGTGGTGGTAAGGCTCACCTTTTATAATAGTACATGCGCGATAGAGCGCCTCGGTAAAGATAAGGCGCACCATCTGATGCGAGAAGGTCATCTTGGAGAGGGAGATCTTCTCGTTGGCGCGGTCGTAGACAGACTGTGAGAAGCCGTAAGGACCGCCGATGACAAAGACGAGCCTTCTTGCCGTGGCCTGCTTGCGCTCTATCCATTTGGCAAACTCGATGCTTCGGAATTCCTGTCCATGTTCATCCATCAGCACCACGGTATCCGAAGGCTGGAGGAGTTTCAGAATCAGTTCTCCTTCCCGTTCCTTCTGCTGCTGTTCGCTGAGACTCTTGGTGTTCTTGAGCTCAGGAATGGTTGTTATGTTGAAAGGCATATAATGGGTGATGCGCTCGGCATAATCCTTGATGCCCGCAATGAAATGCTTGTTTACGGTCTTTCCGACCAGAATGAGTTCTGTCTTCATTTCGTTGGCGTTTTCTTGCTATACACTTTACACTTGAATTCTTCACTGAAGTTTCGCAAGTAAGCCCCACACGCCCTGAAAGGGCAGAAGCTCCTAGCCCGTACTTGAACCACATGCGAAACTTCAGTTCTTCACTCTTCGTTCTTCACTTCTTCTCGTCCCTGTAATATCCTGTTCCTATCCTTTTCGGATTCTTCGGGAACCAGCCTTTCTCGCAGCGTTGTCTCTGTTCGAAGAGTTCACCGATGCTCCAAAGGCATGAAGCACCTACTACGCCCAGTATGGCAGAGAAGAGCACGTTGGCAACCAGGAAGGCAGCTCCGATGCAGATGATGCCTGCAACGAGGAAAACCCACCAATAGCGAGTGCCCGTATAATATTCCGTCTTCATGACGATAGGGTGAAAGATACCTATTATTAAAAAGGTGGATACGGCGATGATGACGCCCGTGTAATATACTTCCATATTCTATTGTTTTTATATTTTGTTCATTCAACTTTGCTATCTTACCAATACAATATTGCTAAATAATAGCCTTATTCTATTTTCAATTCCATTTCAAAGTGCAAAAATACAAAAAAAACTTCATTCTTGCTTGGTTTATCAAAATTTTTATATAACTTTGTACGCAAATAGAGAAATTATGCATTGTTTTCGTGCACATCCTTCTCGATAAGAATTAATTAATAACATAATATAATCAAACTATGGCTAATAACGCAGAATTGATCAAGCAGTGTGAAGAAAGAGCACAGCAGTGGCTCACACCTGCTTTTGACGAAGAAACCCGTAAGGAAGTAAAGGCAATGCTCGACGCAGAGGATAAGTCTGCTCTCGTTGATGCATTCTATCAGAACTTGGAGTTCGGTACTGGTGGTTTGCGCGGTATCATGGGCGCAGGTACCAACCGCATGAACAAGTATATCGTTGGTATGGCTACTC
>ERZ1023701.107-NODE-107-length-31304-cov-94.190054_pt1 | contig 31304 bp, 35 predicted proteins | sample MGYA00380350_ERZ1023701 | MGnify/ENA primary metagenome ERZ1023701 (study PRJEB33179, sample SAMN07449025) | human gut metagenome | biome: Human-gut; feature: Human associated habitat; material: Faeces | host: Homo sapiens | place: India:Kasaragod | collected... | reverse complement strand
CTAATTGCCCGAACACTTTCTTTAGAAAGTTCATAGTTTCAACTGTATTTTCAGTCTGAATAGTGCTGAAAGTTGTAATTCAACATTCAACAATCAACATTCAACATTACTTATACGTTTGCTTGTGTGCAAATACGTCATAACCCATTATCAGGTGGTTATTGCGGTGAGGTCCCACCTCTTCCCATTCCGAACAGAGAAGTTAAGCTCACTTGCGCCGATGGTACTGCAATGCAATGCGGGAGAGTAGGTAGCCGCCTCCTTTTATCAAGAGCCTCAGATTTCGAAAGATTTCTGAGGCTTTTTTGTTTTTCCCACAGATTTCACAGATGCTCACAGATTTTAGACCAAATCTTTACATGAGAGATACAGAAAATCGGAAAACATTCTTTCAATCAACGACTTAGAAGATAGTGTACGAAAAGAATGCTGAAATAATGTAGAATTTCGTAGAATGATATTAATTTTTTAACACGCATAATTTGCTAGTTTCCAACAATTTTCGTATTTTTGCAAGGAGATTCTGTGTCTCTTATATCGAGATTCAGATGAACGTCATCAAAAAACGAACTTGATTCGCATGATGAAAGAGACAAATATACACTCACAGGTTACGTCCACTATTGCAGGGGACGACGGCGAAGCCGTGGCAAAAAGTGAAGAAAGCGCTAAGAAAAAGGTTCCGGAAAAGCCTAATGAAGGGCTTGAAAAACCTGCTGATGCAGGATGGTATGTGGCTGTAGTGAGAGTGAATTGTGAAACGAGAATAGCTGATTCTATACGAATCAATCTTAATCACAATCATGTTTGGTTTGATTACTGGATCCCCAAGGTAAAAGTAGTTTATATAGACAAACGTTCCAATAAGCGAAAAGTGAAAGAAAAGCTATTTCTTTCCACTTTCATCTTTTGCAATGTTTCTCCGAGACAACTTGACAAAATCCGCTTCCGTTCGGATGTTTATAAGATGCTGACGATGCCAGGTCAAAGGAAAATATACCAAATTCCCGACCAGGTTATTGCCAACTATCGATATTTTGTAGAGAATGATGAAGAACCAGTTACTGCTGCCCCTGCTCCTTTGAAGAAGGGTATCAAAGTGAGAGTGGTATCTGGTAGCATGAAAGGTGTGGAAGCATACGTACAGAGCTATAATGGCAAGAAAGCCGTCATCGGCAGCGAAATCAAGTATATCAGTGGTGCAACGCTTACGATAAGTAGAAATTTACTAGAAGTCGTTGAAGAAGATTAAGTTGTAGATTGATCTTGTTGCATAAAAATGGAACCGTTGGTATACATTCTTGAAGTTTCACAGAAAACCCTTATCTTTGCACTGAATTAAAAAAAATAGGAGGTTTTATGGAAATATTGAATAAAGAATTTTGGGAGAAGCGTGATGCTGCGATGAAAAGATTCATGGCATCAAAGGAAAGAAAAAGAAAGCGTATGGCAGAGTTAGAGCAGATGCTCCGTCAGGATTATTTAGCTCGTACAGGAGAAGAGCCAAAGTTTGTAAATGTTTGGTGACATGAAACAGCTTTCTTTGAAAACAATCAATGCCTCTTCACCGTATGATGTTATGATGGTAAATCCAAATACTTATATATAGTTAATATGATTATGTTGAAGCCGGAACATTAGCCTAGCGCTCCCAATCAGCATGCTGTTCCCATGCACCCCCAATCAGCACGCTAAAGTAAGGCGGTCCCATCCCGCACAATATGGCGAAGACCGCTTTGGTCCGCCAACCTTATAGCGTAGCGGTTCTGAGCACCGAGTAGGGCGGTTACATCCCTAATCCCTATGGTAGGGATTTAGGGCTTGGGTATAGGGTAAGGACCCCCTCTTCGCAAGAGGGGGACAGGGGAGTCGAAAATTGTTATAGGGCGTTAGCTGCTTATTACGAAGCATGCAATGCTGAAAGATTTCGCTTCACCATTCGATATAAACATAGACCTCTACAAGTAATTGGTCTGAGTTGTAAAAACTCCCCCAAAAATTTGGTAGTTTCAAAGAAAAAACTTATATTTGCAGGCAAAAAAAGGAGAGACAATTATGAACACAATAGCAATTGACAGCAATATATATAAAGGTGCAGAAAGTTATGCTAAATTACATAATATTAGTGTGACAGCTGCAATAGAAAAGGCGATTTCTTTGTTTTTGCAAAAGGTACAACCTAAGCAAAAGCTATTAGAAACTGCTGAGTTTAATGATGCGTTGTCTTATGTTAAAACATTAAAGGCAAAAGGTGGCAAGCCGATACCGGCAGATGAAAATAACTTAGATGCGTTGGTTGATAAAAAATATGCATTATGAGAGTTTTTATAGATACGAATATCTTGATAGATTTCGTTGTAAATCGGGAGGGCTTTTCTGAAGATGCAGATAAACTCTTTGCCCTTGGAATAACAGGAGACATAAAGTTGATGACATCAGCTTTGTCTTATGTTACAACCATGTATATAGCACACAAGTATGAGTATCAAGATGTAAAAGAAACTCTTCTGGCGGTGTCGAATTTTGTAGATGTTTTGGACTTGCAAGGCAATACGGTAATTGAAATGCTCTCTTCTGATTGGAAGGATTATGAAGATGCAACTCAAAATGCCACAGCTTTGCGAGCTGAGGGAGATTGTATTGTAACTCGTAACAAGAAGGATTTTACGAATTCTTCTTTACCCGTTTATACTCCTGCTGAGTTATTGAATATTTTAAACCAATAAAGGTGGCGTAGCTACTAATATGTTGAAGCTTGAACATTGGTCATGCGGTCATTCCATAGACCGATGCTGTCACATCCTGAATATTCCTCATTCGAGCGACGACAAGTGCAGAGCGATACTGCAATGAGGAACCCAATATAACATTTTTCAAAATACTGATAGGTGTAACTACTTGTAATATAGTGGTGACGCTTTGTTGGTGAGATACAAGTACAATTATGGTAGATATTTCAGTTCAGTTAAGTGAACAAAAACGTAAAGTCGATTTTAAGACCTATGATATATCTGTTAAAGAGCTTATATCAATGGTTAATGATGGGATAGTTAATGTCTCACCAAATTATCAGCGTAAGTTTAGATGGGGTGATCAGCGTCAGTCAAAACTTATCGAATCTATTTTCTTAGGAATTCCTGTACCTTCATTATATATGGCAACTAATTCGGATGCAACGTGGGAGGTTATTGATGGATTACAGAGAATTAGTACAATCATTCGATTTGCTGCAGATTTGGATTCTGAAGCAAGAAAAATAATAGGAAAACTTGATTATCTGAAACTGACAGAGTTAGATAAATTGAGTATGATGAATGGTATGACCATATCAGATATGGTACCGACATTAAGATTGGATTTTTTGTTGAAGCCATTGAAAATAGTGACGTTAAGCGATAAAAGTGATGCGCAAGTCCGTTTTGATTTGTTTGAACGTCTTAATACTGGTGGAATCAAATTATCTGATCAAGAAATAAGAAATTGTGTTTATCGGGGGAAATTTAATGATTTCATTTGTAGGCTTTCTGAAGATTCTCGATTAAGAAGTTTGACTTCTAAACCCAAATCTGCATTGGAGGATGGAACTTATGAAGAACTTGTCCTTCGTTTCTTTGCTTACCTTTATGGTAGAGATAAGTTTGTCCACGATGTTAAGGACTTTTTGAATGATTTCATGAATGACCACTTAAATAAATTTGATGAGATTGAATACGAATCAATCTTTAATAAGGTTTTCGAACAACTGTCAAGATTGGAACATGGTATCGTTAAAGCTACAAATCGCAGGCAGACTTCGACTGTTTTTTGGGAAGCCATAACGGTCGGAGCAGCTGAGGCAATTAAAAGTGGAAAAACGAATCTTAATCTTGATGATTTTTATTTCTGGGTTGCTGATGAAGAATTTAATAAATTAGTTACTGGTGCAACAAATTCATCTCCGATGTTAGAGAAGCGTATAAAATATGCCAAAGATAAATTTTGTAGATAATTGCTATGTTTACGGAAGTATCTTTAAACTCGACGAAAAGGTTGTTGGAAGCAAAAAGATTGATGGAATTATGCTCTGATGACAAATTTGATGAGGAGCAAGCAACAACCGATTCTGTATTAAAAGGCGTTGTATATGTTCTATTGTATGGAGCATTGGAGTTTACTATAACACATTGTGTCTCAAGGACAATAGAAATCTTAAATGATAAGACTTTGAACCTGTATCAAGTCTTACCTTCCTTATGGGGACTTATATATGATTCTGCTTGTAAGAGGATAGAAACAGCTGGTACTAATAAAAAATGGGAAAATAGATATAAATTGTTTAAGGAACTTACAAAAGATAAGGTAATTGAACAGATTGAGTCTACTTTATTTCCTTCTTCAAATGGAAATATTAAAGAGCAACAACTTGATAGGGTTTGGAAAACATTTGGCATCAAGGCACCAATGTTTGAACCAGAGCATATGTCAGTTAAGCAAACTTTATTAGATTTAGCTAATGGAAGAATGGCAGTCGCACATGGAAGGGAATGTGCCTCACAAATTGGTTCTTTGAAAAGTTCTTCTGATTTAGAAGAGTTGTATGATTCTATAAGTAGATATTGTTCTTATTTAATAGAATGTTTCACTCAATATATTAATCAAGAAGAGTATCTTCAAAAATAAACTCTAGATGATAGAAAATACAGGCGGTCCCATCCCGTAAAATATTTTAAGTTGCCTTTAATAAAGGCGGTTCTGAGGATGTATGGAAATATAGTTGGCCAAAACAATATTATTATGAGATTAACAAAATTATATCTACACAATATAGGTCCTTTTCAGAATAGTGAAATGGAACTGTTGGCAGAGGAACAGGTTGATGCTTTGAAGAAAGATTCATCCTTGCCTTTACCTGTTGTTATAATCACAGGTGAAAATGGAACGGGTAAATCTGTAATCTTGGATGCAATAAGAACGGTCTTGAGCGGAGTAACCAAGCTGGAACGTGATATTATAGCTGATCATGACGACTTCAAAATAAGCCTAGACTATCTTGAAAAATCTATCGAAAAGAATGTTGTGTCAAAGTCTTTAGCAGGGTATGAAAGTTTGGGCGTTGATACAAATGATAGTCGGTTAAATACAATCATTACAGATGAAGAAGCAGCAGAAAAGGTTGATTGGATTGTAGATTATTGGAGTCCTGACTTAGATACAGGAAGCTTCAAAATCTCTAATCTCTCAACTATTAATCCGCAAGCCCAGATGAATAGTCCTTTTCTAAAAACTTTTGCAAACTCGAAAGTGAATCAATTTATCTGCAATCTGGATTATCTTCGAGGTAGCGATAAAGAAGAAGAAAGACAAGAGGGGCAATATCTTTATGATTTGCTTGCATCTATGCTTTCTGATTGCTTAGCCGACGGTCGTTTTCTCTATGTGGCTAGAAGAACTATGATGCCAATGGTTGAGGTTAGAGGCAAGGAATTGCCTTTAGATAAGTTGAGTATGGGTAATTTGTTACTCTTCAATCACTTTGTCAGCACACTTTATCGTATGTATATTGTCAGTCAAAGATTGCATATACCTATCGAACAGGTGAATCGTCTTCATGGAGTTTTGCTTATAGATGAAATAGAGAATCATTTGCATCCTAAATGGCAACGTAAAATCATAGGTTTAATCCAAAAGTATTTTCCTAATCTTCAGTTAATAGTAACTACTCATTCACCATTTGTGGTTACCGCCGTTGATAATTCGAAGGTGTTTGTTTGTGTTTCAAGGACTGATCATTCTGAGATACTTGATGTGACTGAAAGCTATTCTAACCTTCCTGTAGACGAAGTCTTAAGTGGTGCGGTTTTTGGAGAAGTAGGACCATTCGGTACTCAAATAGCAGACTTGCTAAGAAAGAGAAAGAATGCAGCAGAAGAAGGGAATAAGGAAGAGCAGAATAAGATCGAAAAGAAGCTGTTAGAGTTAAACTCATCTTATTTCGGCTTTTTGGATTTGTCTAGTATGTTAGCTTAAGCAGATATGAGACATATTGATAGATTGGCAGAGCCTGGAATACTAACTAAGAAGAAAGCCCAATGGTTAGCTGACTTTTTAGCTAGTGGTAAAAATAGACCGGATTCCAGTAAATATGGCCATAAAGATATTTTGGCAGCATTGAATAATATGTCCTACAACAAATGCTTTTATAGTGAGGAACGTTTGATAGCCAAGCCAAAGAATGTCGATCATTTGATGGAGGTAGCATTAGACAAAACTAAAGCATTTGAATGGAGTAATCTCTATCTCTCATCTCCGGAATGTAATCAAGGTCGTCCTGATAACAATGATATTCCTATAGCTGATGTTTTGGATCCATGTAAGGATAGTGATGCTGAAATTCAGGCTCACATAACTTTTGATAATGAGTTAATCCAAGCAAATAATGGCTCTAAGAAGGGCTTGGATACAATCAGGAAGTTTAAACTGAATAATGGGTCTTTAATACAGAAAAGGTGCCATTGCCTCCGAATGCTAGCTGATTTCATTCTTTCTAAGAACATGACTCGCGAGGCTAAAGGCCGGGTTTCACTTACTGATAGTGAAAAAAACGAGATAAGAGCCTGGGCTAGCCCAGACCGTGAATTTAGTCTTATGGTAGAAGTGTATCTGAAAAAATACAATTTTATGTAAGAGTATATTCGGATTGTAGAATGTTGAGGATTAACCCTACATAGCTGCAGTCTTAGGTAACTATTGATGATCACGCCGCCATTATCCAATCATTTCTAATTTTAAGCATCTTCTATGTTGCCTTTAAATAAAGCCGGTTTGGCTGGTGTTTGGAATTTAATTAGTTAAATGTAAATATGAAAAATAATATATCAATAGAACCTGAATTGCTATATAAATATCGTTCTTTGGAAAACTTGGAACGATTTCTTGATATAGTGATTGATAATAAACTTTATGGAGCACTTTACAAAGAGATGAACGATCCGATGGAAGGTTATTTTCAATATAGTCCTGATGTAGATAAGTCGGTATTAACTGGAATTTGGGAAGGTAAGAATAAAAGGTATATTTGTTCTTTATCTAAAAAATCGAATATTGGTTTAATGTGGACACATTATGCTAATGAAAATAAGGGATGTTGTATAGAGGTTGAGGTTACATCCAAAACTTGGGAAAGATTGGATGTAGAATATAAAAAGACAATTACTAATCTTAGTGAAACTACAACCATAGAAGATATTCTGAAAGTTAAAGCTTCTATGTGGGAATATGAGCAAGAAGTAAGGTATTTAAGTCCGGTAATTGCGAATACGAAAAAGAGTAATCCGCAGCTAACGGTTCGTATTCATCGAATTATATTTGGCTATAAAGTAAAAAAAAAAAATATAACCGTTTTAAAAAAATCATTTCGGCGTTGAATCCTAATATCATAGTTGAAAGGATGGATATAAAAAATCTTGATTATGGATATCGGATGTGATAATTAGGCGGTCCCAGCCAGCACAACATGGCGAGGGCATTGATGCCCCGCCAACCTTAGAACGTAGCGGTTCTGAGCACCGGAGGGCGGTTACATCCTCTCGTCTCTGAGGGAAGAGAGGCTTGGTGAGAAAGGTGGAGCCTTCTTTAATGGGAAAAAGCGATGCCAGTGAGTGCAATGAAAACTCGCTTTCAAATTGCCGAGTGCAGCTCGCTTTAACAACAAAGAAGGACGGGTAGGTTTTCGAAAATCTTTATTATTTAAAGAACAAGATTAATGCACGACATACAAATCATTATTATGGTCGGCGGCGTAGGCAGCCGCTTCTGGCCTATGTCAACCCCCGATTACCCAAAGCAGTTCATAGATGTGATGGGTGTCGGCCGTTCCCTCATTCAATTGACAGTAGATAGATTGAAGCCAATCTGTTCTGTCACCCTCGTCATTAATACCACGGAGTATCAGCGAGGGCTCAGCAAGGCATTGAACTATACTTCCGATAAGAACGCCATCGTTACCATCGGTATCAGGCCAAGCCGCCCTGAAACAGGCCATGGCTATATCACCGCAGCGTAGGTAAGGGCATCCGATTGTATGAATGCAAGAACTGCGTAGTTCATGCAGCCGATGAAAGTAAGGTGGTAATTCAAGGCTTGAATGGCTATATCGTAGACGAGAAGAATGGACAACTGCTTGTTTGCTCATTAAAAGAGGAACAGAGAATTAAGGAATTTGGGAAATAAGGTAATTGCTTGTAATATAGTGGAGACACTAAATTGATGAAATACTATAAATACCACTCTTCGTACTCAACGGCTACTCAACGAGGGATAGTGGATATAGAGCGGCCACAAACATCAATTATATGGAATACGAAAAACCTTCATTCCTAGCGCAGAGTGCAATTATGATGGCTGATTGTCAGAGAAAGCCATGTGGAAGACCTTCTTGTACAAGAAAACCTTCCGGCACGCATTAATTGATTGCTTTGTGTTAAAACTGAGCGATAGTTATTATACTATCGCTCACAATTTGATTGCTATGATAGTTCAAAAATTGCCATATATTTTGTTTCGGTCCTATTCTTCTTATGGTTATCTTACAGATAATCGTAATTTTGGATATGATACCGCTTCACATAGTTGCAAGAAAGTAGGAGAATTAATATTGTCTAATACAGGTAAAGTTTTCTATGCTAACCTTAAGGATATTCCAGAAAAGCTAGATGATGTTATTCTTCGTTTAAGCAAGTTGTATTCAGCTGTTCCTGTTGCTGTGATAAGTAGAGATGCCTTGGAGTTTTACAAAGAATTGCATTCGAAAGGTTTTATCTTTATGGGAGCTGAACATGATTTTGCAGATTTCGTATCGCATTATTTTTCATATAATAATAGACAAGCTTTTGAGTTGAATATTCCTCAGTTACAAACTAGTCAAACAATATACGAGGAGACATTTGGAATAAAATATAGCTTGTCTCGTGTTCATGTTGATATTTCGAGTCGCTGTAATGAAAGATGTGTTCATTGCTATATACCAGAAAAGAATAAATGTACTATAATGTCAGAGAAAATATTTGATAGAATTCTCTCTCAATGTCGTAGTATGAATGTTCTTAATATAACGATTAGTGGTGGTGAGCCATTATTAAACCCGAATTTGAAACGCTTTTTATTAGAGTGCAGTAGATATAACTTCTCTGTTAATTTGCTCTCAAATTTAACATTGTTATCAGAAGAATTGATAGATCTAATAGCATCAAATCCTTTGATAAGCATTCAAACATCGTTATATTCTATGGATGAGAGTGTTCATGACTCTATAACCCGTAAGAAAGGTAGCTTTAAACAAACACTTCATTCAATCGAACAGCTTCATGCAAGGAATATACCTATTCAAATAAATTGTCCGGTTATGAAGCAGAACAAAAGTGATTATAAGGGTGTATTGGAATTTGCTAAATCATTGAATATCGAGGCTGATTATGATTATTCACTTTATGGTAGTTATGATTTAACTTCTAGTAATTTATCATGTAGATTATCTGCTGAAGAGATTGAAAATATAGAAAAAACAAAGGTTTTGAATAATTCAGAATTAGAGTCTATAAAAAACAAGCAAACAGATTCTTCAACTCCAATATGTCCTGTATGTAAGAGTTCTTTGTGTGTCTCGAACAATGGTGATGTTTATCCTTGTGAAGGATGGCAGAATCTCAAGTTAGGAAATATAGAAAAACAAAGTTTGAAAGAAATATGGGATGAAAATCCTATAGTATTGAGATTGAGAAATCTACAATATAAAGATTTTCCTAAATGTAATTCTTGTTTACATAAACAGTTTTGTTCTATATGCCTGATTATGAATGTGAATGAAGACAAAAAAGGAAATTATAGTAATGTTAATCCATTCATATGTGAGGTCGCAAAAATCAAAGAACGAAGTTATAGAAAAGAAAATTAATGGTATTATTTTGAAGATTAGAATCAAATATCAACAATAAAATTTCAGATTATGAAAGCAAACAGATTGACTTTGTTGGTTAGCATTTTAGCAATAATTTTGAGTGTGATAGCAATATCAACATCATTGCCAAGAACCGAGATGTCGTTTGATTATCTTGGATTTATTACAGGGAGTCTTGGCTTCCTTGTGACAGTTCTGTTGGGCTGGAACATATATACTATATTTGATTTCAGACAGGAAAGGCAAAATCTAAAGACATATTTCGATGAGCAAAAGCAATCTGTCAAAGCGGTAGGAAGTGATTTACGCATGACTTTCAAAAACCAGATTGCAAATGTTTCACTATTGGAGAAGCATATTTCTGATGTTTATTCTTATTTGATGGGCATAAATACCTCTATACCTTTGCTCTTTTATTACATTCATTTGACGTTGGGTGCTATAATCAATTCGGCGCAGTCGGAAAACTATGACAATTGTAATTTGTGGGTGAACGAGCTTCTTGCAGTGATAAAGGAACCGGAAGTAATAGAAATGCCAATTACAAGTAAGATGTATTTGTTGAAGTCTTTTACAATGATTTACCATTCGGAGAACATAAAACGACTTGATGAATTACATCGTGTTATTGCGAGATTGAAAGAAATACCAGATCCGAAGACTAAAGATTAGTGCTGATAAAGGAAACTTTAATCACGTTTACACTTAAAATATGGATTAGATTAGAAAGGTAAATCTTTCTAATTGTCGGCAAGTTCTCGAAAGGAGAGAAATGTCCTAATATGGTAGATTTTCAGAAAACTCCAATCTCTTTGCTCCAATTTGTAGCCCACAGGAAAAGCAATAAGAAAAAAGACTTGGCGGAACTTTAGATTAATTTAAGTTGAATGAGCTATCGGAACAACACGTACTGGAAAAGATTTTTATAAAAATGATTATGACTTTGAATACATTAGAAAAATATTTTTCCAATGATTAAATTTTAGATTATGAACTACAAAGAATTATCACAACCGCATTTGCGCAAAATAGTTGATTATCATATTGAAATGCTGTCAGTTGGTGCGTAAATCACCATTAGCCCGAATGGCGGTACCTATATAATATATACCTTTGCATCCGTAATCAAAACGGTTTGATAATGGAAACAAGGGAATATTTCGAAAAAGTGATGCAGGATTACAACCAAAACCGTAAATATCGTAGCTTGCGTAATTATTTCAGAGAATATGTAAGTTCCTAAATAATAAATAAAGTGATTTTCCATTGATGACTTGCCGTTCTAAGTACTTGGTTTTCCTCCAGGCGGTCCCATCCCGCACAACCATGGCGAGGGCTTTGATGTCCCGCCAACCTTAGAGCGTAGCGGTTCCGAGCACCGAGTAGGGCGGTTTACATCCTTCCTTCTGAGGAGGAAGGCTTGGTTAGAGGTGGAGCTCCCTTTGGAAAGGGAGACGGAGGGATTCGAAAAAATACCTTCTTTAATGGGAAAAAGCGATGCCAGTGAGTGCAATGAAAGCTCGCTTTCAAATTGCCGAGTGCAACTCGCTTTATCAACAAGGAAGGACGGGATGATATGCATGCAAAGCCATTTTGACAATCATGTGATGTAATCAGAATGAATACAACGAACAAAGGGGAACGACCAAAGACTGGTTGTTTCCCTTTGTTCGTTTAGAGGCAATTGTATCAGGTGTATCTGTCATCTCTGATTTTCCCATCAATTATCGGCTTGCGGTATTCCTGCAAGGTGCGGCGACTGAGCTTTAAGTGCTCGGAGAGTTCCTGTGGACAGACAAAGCCACCGCAAATGACATATATAATAAAGTAGATGATGCCAACGCCAAGATACTGGCAGCCCTATAAGCCACAAAAAAGAATAAAAAGAGGGATTTTGTAAAATGAACCAAAATGAACCATTTTTCCTGAATCTTTACATGAGAGATACAGAAAAACCGAAAACTTTCGTTCAATCAACGACTTAGGAAATTATGTACGAAAAGAATAGTAAAATAATGTTGATTTTCGTAGAATGATATTAATTTTTTAACACGCATAATTTGCTAGTTTCCAACAATTTTCGTATTTTTGCAAGGAGATTCTGTGTCTCTTATATCGAGATTCAGATGAACGTCATCAAAAAACGAACTTGATTCGCATGATGAAAGAGACAAATATACACTCACAGGTTACGTCCACTATTGCAGGGGACGACGGCGAAGCCGTGGCAAAAAGTGAAGGATATGTAGCTGAAAATGGTTTTGTAGCAACAGATCCGACGCACTTTGGAAAGACGTATCATGATAAACTCCTTTAGCTAGCAATGCCAGCCAAAAGGAGTTATAAGAGTTAATCAAGGCGGTGTCGGGCAGCCCAGCTTCCAGCATCCAGACACGGACACTCCTTTGGAGTAGTCCCAGGCAAGTCCCGATGGCCCACAATCTTCGCTTTCGGAAAGAGAATCTTCAGATTCCTGAAAAGATCAATGAGTCTCGTTTCCTGCTCAGTGGTCATGGTGTTGCAAGGCTTGCCTTGCTCATCGAGCCCTCCCTCATAGCAGATGCCGATAGAACATCTATTATAAGGTCTGGCATGAGCCCCCACCTCCAGCAGCTTACGGTGCTGCGTCATCGTACCATCCTTCCGGATGTAGAAATGATAGCCGATGTCATAAAACCCACGAGCCTTATGGTCGCGGCGCAGCTGTTCCACACTATAGTCCTGATTGCATCGGCTAGCCGAGCAATGCAGTACCAGAAATCTCACAGAGTCGGCAGACATCATGTTCTTGCCGTTCTCTACTTTGGCGAGGAGCATGCGCTCAGAGCGTACCTTCCCCCCGCCAATGTTCATTGGAAATGTATTTTTCGTCATAGGAATAATTCAACATTCAACACTCAACATTCAACACTCAACATTGCTATAAGGCATTCGCGCACGAGCTTACTCCCAGTGCCGTGAGAGCAGCAATCAGCGCCTGTACGATGGCATTCACGATTTGAGCCCAGGAAATCTTGTTTGGATTTGATTCAGAGTTAGAACGAAACATTTTCATAATCAATAAAATTTAAATGAAACAATAAGTTATCAGAGTTTAGCAGTGCCTCCCTTTCAGAGAGGTAAGGCACTGCCAGAGTTGGAGACTATTCCAATCCGTCACCATTGTCGGAACCAGTTCCGCCAGCCTCGGTGCCGGAACCGCCGCCAGTGGTTTCACCACCAGTACTCTCACCGCCAGTGTTCTTTCCGTCAGTGGTCTCGCCGCCTGTGGTCTTATCCTTCTTCTCTTCACCGTACTTGACGAGTTCGATGGAATCAGGAATCAGGTTGTAGAGACGAGTACCATTCTGCAACTTGGTGAAAGAAGGACGGAAGGCAGGAACGAGACTCTTGACGAGTTTAGCGTTCGCCTTACTCTCATCTTCTACGGCTTTGCCGGTAATGAAGCGGATGAAGAGCTTGCCGAATCCAAGCAACTCGATGTCGTAACCCTTCTTCAGGTTCTCCTTCACGTAGTAAGCATAGCGGTCGAGTACCGCCTTTACGTCTGCAGGAGTAGCTGTAGACTCCACTGCGATTTGGTTAGCAACCTCCTCGGTGGTCAAGGTTCCGTAACTGTAAGGTCTAACAGAAAAGAGTGTCTGACCCTTCTTCTCACCCATGTTAATGGTCTTCTTTGCAACTTTGTAGCTTTTACTCATAATTGAAACATTTAAAAGATTAATACTAAAGTTCAGTCATCGTCAGTCCAAAGAGATTAGCAATCCCGTTTGTTCTGATTGACGTTGCAAAGATACAACATTGGCGAGGCGAAATCAAGCTCCTTCACTGACGTTCACCATCTGTTTACTGCTCATTCACTATACGCTCACTTTTTATAAAAATCATAGCAATGGAAGATAATAATAAGGCAAATATCGTCTTTAATATCTCTGGCGGTAACAACCAGATTCTGCCCAATGCTATCAAGGCTGAGCAAAACTTTTATGGCGACAAGTACATAGAGGAGATGATGAAGGCGAAGGCCACAAGTCAAGAGCCTGTTCTCTCACCCGAAACAACCCGTCTCTCCTTATATATTAATAATGTGGAAGCATTAGCAGAATATGTAGCCAAGCTCTCTGCATGCACCCATGCCAAGGAAATGGCTCAGGTGGTGATGGATATGGTGAATGATACAGATGTAAAGGTTGACCAAGATATTATGGTGAAGCAGGAGTTCATCGAAGTCTTACAGCCCTTGGCTCCTCAGGTTACTACAGGCATCAGTAATATCCGCAAGTATATCAATGAAGCTTGGTATAAGTGGAAATGATCACCAATGAAGTGGCGTAAGGAAAAATACGGACAAAAGGCACTTTTACGCACTCCATAATTTCAGAATTTTCAATGAATCCAAATTCAATTTGTAGAATTGAAATTATGTTGAGGCTTGGTAAGTTGCTGATAATCAGCAGTGTGTGAAAATTGAAAAATATACTTGCTCTTTTGAAAATCTATAGTTGTACGACTATGACCCCTATAGTTGTACGATTATAACTCCAGAGTTGTACAACTATAGCATGTATAGTCGTACAACTGTAGCTTTACAGTCGTACAACTATAGGATTTTCAACTCGCAAAACTTGCGGATTATGGTTAATTGCTGCTGAAAATTGGCTTTTATTGATTCTAGATGGTTAATTTAGTATGGAGGATAAAAATTTGTACATGATACAGAAGGCACAGGAGTTCATGAATGAGAATCACTTTGCCGACGTCTCCCGAGTGCAATGTCTGCTACGCAAGATGATGTCCAAGGAGTATCATGGCCTCATCGATCAAATCAAGGAGTGTCAGGATCCCCATGCTATCTTCAATATTCATGGCGGAAACAATCTCATTGCGCCCACTGCCAGCCAGGCTGAGCAAAAATTGGTGGAGAAACCTGCTGACGAGATAAAAAAAGATAAGGAATAATCAAGAAAGAAGACCGAGATGCTGAACGATTTCGATTCACCATTCGATATCACCGTAGATTTCCACAAGTAATTGGGCGGAGTTGAAAAAACACCCCAAAAATTTGGTAGTTTCACAGAAAACCCTTTTTTTTGCACCTAAAATAGGAGATACAATTATGAAGACAATAGATCAGATTTTGAAAATAAAGGCAGTAGTGCTTTACATTCTGAAAGCATTCCCAGAAGGAGTTGATTATATTCATCTCTTTAAGGTTATGTATTTTGCGCAGCAAGATCAGTTAAAGGAATATGGATTGCCAATCATTTACGATACCTTTGTTGCAAGAAAGCATGGTCCTGTACCTGCTTTAACCTATAAGGTGTTGCGTGGTATTGAAGGCAAGGCAGACCTTTCTACGCCAGAATTAAAGGATTTTGCAGATTCATTGAATATAGCCATCTCTCAGGATGGTCATCAACTTGTTCTAGCTTCCAAGAATGCGGAATGCGATATGGATGAACTATCTGTAGCTGATGTGAAGATGTTGGATAAATGGATTGAAAAGTGCAAGGATGTAGAATCCTTTGACCTATCCGATAAGTCACATGAAGACAGAGCTTGGAAACGTGCAAAACGTCAGGCTGACAAGACAGGTGAGGACTCCAAGATAACCATGTATGATATGGCAGCTGCGGCAGGAGCAAGCAAAGACATGCTATGCGTAATTCGTGACCGCCAATCAGTTCAAAAAGCATTATCATGGATTTAAGGGAGTTGCAGAAATCCTATCTTGATAATCTTCGTAAGGTTACCGAAGATAAATTAGAAATAGGTTCGTTGGTACGAACAGTCATTTCAATAGAAGAAGGCTTGGTCTTCAAGGATGGAAGAAAGCAGAAACCAAAGAAGTTAGTTCCATTTTGGAACATACTGCCTCTGATGGGTACCTCCCCAGAGGTAATCCTGTCAAAAGTAGTATAAAAACAATATTCCTCATTCGAGTGGCGACAAGCGCAGAGCGATACTGCGGTGGGGAACAAATATAACATTTTTCAAAAAAACTTATACGTGTAACTACTTGTAAAATAGTGGGGACGCTGTAATGGTGATATACTATCTATTTTGGGATTGGGAAGCTTATCAGAACTTGCAAAATCAAAATTATTTGGCGGGTGTTATTGCTAATGCGATGAATGCAAATATGCTATATCCTATCCAATTGGATAATCAAGAAAAATCTTGATTTAAAATTATAATGCGCCAGCCGACAAACACTTGCAATTTTATTGTGTTAATTTGTGACAGGTAATGAATTTAAATAATGCGTATGAATAGTCTAGTTGTAATGGTTGGTATTAAAGATGCCAACAATAACGTTCAATTATTGGGTACAGGTTTCGCTCTTCCGAAGAAAGGATACTTTGTGACTTGTCGCCATGTATTGGGAGATAGAACAGATCATATAGTCTTAGTGCTTGCAGATCGGTATGACTCTGATGGTTATCAAGATGCTTCAAATCATAAATGTAGGTTGATTGATGTGAAAGCAGTAGATAGTGTGAATCCTCTTTGTGATTTAATAATACTAAAGACGGATTCTGTAACATTAGACATCCCTTCTTTGGGAGATTTAGATGCAATTCAGGTTGGTGACGAAGTTGATATTGTGGGCTTTCCACATTGCGTAAATGATTGGCAAATGCACATTCTGACAGTACAGAGGACTAGAGTTGGTGCAAAAGTATTGAGAGAATCTCAAACCATAAAGTATAAGTATGCTATTTTGAATGTTCAAACTCGTCCTGGTCAATCAGGTTCTTTGGTTTATAGTCCACGTTTGCAAAAAGTCATAGGTATTCTCGTCGGAGGTTATTCTATATCTAGTGGTATAAGCTTGGGTGGGATAAATCCTTTTGAGCTTAATCAAACTTCTTTTTGTTTGAGTGCACAGTATATTAATGAAATGTTAGCAGAGTGATGGAAATAGTTAGTGAGAGCTTAGATGAATGGTTGTCTACATTGAAACCATTTCAGAGAAACACAATAAAAAATCTTCTCCAGAACAATGATGGAAATGAAGAGAAAGTTGCGGAATTATGGCTGAATAGCTTTGGACCAATAAATACTGCTACTTATGGTGGTGTTCCAACTTCCGCTTCAAATAAAAACTATTTCAAAAGTTTGAAATCAGAATTAAACAAATTGGTATGTGGTGATGAAGACTATGAAGAGGAGAAAAAGCAAATATTAGATGGAGGACATTTGCTTAATGTTGCTGCCTCAGCTAAAATAGCTTCATTGTTGGCACCTGTTATTGGTGTAAGCATTTCTGTGCTAGCTCCAGCTGTTGTACTGATGCTCCATGTGATAAGCAAAGTGTCTGTCAATGCTTATTGTAATATGGTGAGATGATTATTTGTGCGCTATTTTGCATAGCTTTTTTAAAATATATTTGAATGTATAGTATAATCTCCAACTAATAGAAAATAAAAATGATGAAATTGAAAATGCATATAAGTAAGATTAAGTGTATACGCGATCTTACAATAGAGTTACCAATTGAACGCGGTCTTTATGCAAAAACAGGACAGAATGGTTCTGGTAAAAGTACTATTGTTGCATGAGCATCAAGCGTATTCTTTAATTTGCCAATGAAAGACTATTTTGGCGATTATATAGAAGATATACTCACCCGACTGATGGAGGGGAGCAAGACTTCATGTCCCTAATCTCATGTAATTATAACACGAACAAAAAGGTGAATGTCAAGGCTGCCTAAATGGTAGCTTTGGCAATACCAATTAATAATATGTTTTTTGGGAAAAATGTTGGATGTGCTAACTGCTGAAAATCAGTAGTTACGTTCTAACGGTGATTTACTGTTGAAGGACTTCGATAGTCCTTTCGGCATCAATGAATGTTTATAAGGCAATATATATGATTACAACAAGAATAGACCCTCCTTTATTGAAACCATCGTAACGGTAGATACGAAGGCTAATATGCTGGAGGCAGCCGAGATTTGGGGCTTCCGTTTTCCAAAAAGCTGGCGCAAAGATGAGCTAGCCCAAGCCCTTGACTACCACCTGAAGCATAGCACCCAGTATGTTTGGGACAATCTAGGACAAGAGGCAATCGACATGATAGGAGAAATCCAAGAGGCAGGCAAAGGCAACTACATCACTGTACCTCATGATAAGTCGAAATACAATCGCTTGCAGAAGTCCTTGCTCGTCATCGGAAAGGAAGAGGACGCAACAGGCGAGTGTCGTCTCTATATGCTCGATGAGGTATTTGACATCTTCAAAAAGTTGACAGATAGTCATCTCAAAATGCTGACCGATGCCACCAAGATATTTGCTGATAATAAGTTGAAGGAAATCAATGCCGCAGGCAAGGCTTCGGATGAAGCTCAGCCAATCGTTTTCCGTCCTGCGTTGACCAAAAATCCTCCGCAGATACCCGAAGAGGGAAGAATGATAGCTTATCAGCTGATACGTCCGAGAGTCATGGAACTGACCTTGCGCTTGTCTGCTGAGCGATATATGGTGTGCTATCTCTTGATGCAAGAGGGTTATATCCATGTTGCCTGCAATTGGGGCAATATTCTCGATTTTGTGTGGAATGGAGTAGAACATCCCATCCCTGGTGATGAGTATTTTGAGGTAAAGCGCCCGTTCCGCAAAAAATATCCCACGATAGCCCGATCATTTGGACAGCGAGTGGATGACGACGGCAACTGTCTGTCCGAACCCTACATTACGACCTTAGGTTTCGACCATCAGCCCAAGACATGGTATATCAGCTATAAGATATATGGTTTGGAATTCACCGACCTCGCCATTTTTGGTCCGATGGTAGATGATGAATATGCCACGGCAATCGGCAATTTGCGAGACCTCTGTATTAAGTTCTTCCAAGAAATTATGTGCAGCGATGCCAAGAAGCCCAAGGCTTTGATGCAAGAATATTTTGGAATAGACTCATTGCCAATTGATGAAGACTTCGAGGGCTTAGGTCTCTGTGTAGACCCAAGAGACATGACCGAAGACGAACAGAAATTCCCTGTACCTCACGGCATGAATCTCCATGACATAAAAGAATCCATCGTAAGGCTGATGGAAAAGAGGAAGTAATATTTGCGTTAAAATCATCAAAATCTTTGGCGATTTCATAGAAAAACCGTATTTTTGTATCGTTTTATAACATAAAAACAAGACAACGATGAAGACAATAGATCAGATATTAAAGATAGAGGCTGTAGTGCTTTATGTATTGCAGGCTTTCAAAGAAGGGGTTGATTATATCAAGCTCTATAAAATCTTGTATTTCGCCCAGAGGGAATATCTAGGCAATTATGGCTTATGTCTTTTGCCTGATAGCTTTAGAGCAAGAGACTATGGTCCTGTGCCGTCCTTAATTAATAAGGTGGTGAAGATAGCTGAAAATCAGTGCTCTGATGAAACTGCTATCGGATTGTCTGATTTCGTGGATGCAATCAACGTAAGAGGACAAAGAGTCTTTGCGAAGAAATCTCCCGATATGGATATGCTAGCCGATATGGAAGTGAGCACCCTCGATGAATGTATTGAGAAATATAAGGATATGGATTCAATGGATTTGTCTGAGATGTCTCATGATAGTGCCTGGAGTCATGCCAACAATAGCCGCAAGGATGATCCCGACAAGGATTATCTGACGGTGATAGACATAGCCAGAGCAGGCAATGCCTCTAAGGAACTGGTGGATTATATTCGTGAAAAGCAACTTCTTAAAAAGGCATTGGCATGATCATAGACGATTCAAGAAATGTGTTGGCACATTTAAAAGCTGAACTGCATGAGGAAAGTGCAGTGAAGGCTTCTGCTGACATGAATATAGGTGACATCGTCTATTTGGAAATGGATGAGAATGATGGCTTGACATTGCGTAATGGGTATGCTACTCGAAGAAAGTATGTAGTAATAATAGGTAAGAACGAAAAAGGCAATCTTGTAGGTTCATTGATTGTGAATTCAAAGATTACTCCCTTTAAGCGTACAGCTGTTATGCAGCAATACCAATATCTGTTGCGCCAAAGCGATTATCCCCAGATACTCAACTATGACAGTTGGTTGGATTGTACAGAACTATTCGAGCTGGATGCTAATAAAATAGTATCTGTTGAAGGTGAGTTGAAAGGAAAGCTGACTGAAACCGATTTAGCTAATGCCATGAATTTGGTAAAGCGTTGTGGTTTCATCAATCGACAAGCCAAAGAGAAATTTGGACTATTGTAGGTATGTTGTCATATGGACACAAAAGAAACAGAAGATTTTCCTGAAGCATTAGATGAAGACTTGATGAAGCGAACTTTCGAGGCGGCTCTTCAAGATGATTTAGCTAGTCGTTGCAAGACATATGAACAAGTTTTGTCTCAGATGAGAGTAAAGTATGTCTGAATTCTGTTTCTCCGAATGTCAGTAAAACTGCTTTTTGTAGTCTGTAAAAATAGATAAAGATGGAAAAAGAAGAGTTTTTGGGGATATTGAAAACAAAGAAAAGTGCCCCTTTTTTATTCCTTGGTTCTGGATTTACCAAGCACTATTTAAATACGCCGAAATGGGATGAACTTCTACAACATTTTTCTTCTAAGCCTCTTGGACAATATTCTTCAACTTTGGGAACTGAAGATTTATATGTTATTGCTTCAGCCTTAGCAAAAGATGTTAATGAGGAATTTTGGCGAAAAATTCAGAATGAACCAGAATGCGATGAACATAGATTTGTTAGTTCGATAAGGAGTCAAGATGATTATTTGAAATTGATCATATCGAAGTATTTGTTAGATTATACGATTGATGGAATCCCTGAAAAAAGTATTTCAGAATTAAATTTTTTATCATCCATAAATATTGATGGTATAATTACTACGAATTGGGATGATTTAGCAGAATTAGTTTTTCCTAAGTTTAAAACATTTGTTGGACAAGAAGACCTCTTGTTTTCTGATGTACAAAATGTTGGTGAAATATATAAAATACACGGAAGCATCCTTGATTCTAGAAGTTTGGTGTTGACAAAAGAGGATTACGATGATTATAATAGCAAAAATGCTTATCTTGCTGCTAAATTAATAACGATATTTGTAGAACATCCTGTTGTATTTATAGGCTATTCATTGAATGATCCGAACGTTCAAAATCTGCTAGAAACAATGATGCGAAGTGTTGGAAAAAACAATAAAGGTCTTGAACGTCTTCGTAATAATTTGATTTTTGTTGAGTGGGTTAAAAATCCGATGCAAGAAATAAAAATTGATTATATGGATAAACACATGAATGACAATAAAATACTCCCTTGTATTGTTATTAAAACTCATGATTTTATGCCAATCTATGAATTGTTAAGTCATTATGAAAGAACAATTCCTACCCATTTGTTGAGGCTATATAAAAAGAATTTTTATAACATAGTGCGTTCGGAAAGACCAGAAAGGAAAATTTATGCTTTGTCTGATGCTGAATTGGATAAATGTGACGATATTCAATTTGTTTGTGGTTTTGGGGCAATAGAAAAATATAAAGCAGTAGGATATAAAAGTATAGATCGCTCTTTATTGTTTAAAGATATTGTTGAAGAGAATGATTTTAATTCTGATTTAATTTTGAAACAAACAATTCCTTCTTTGTTTAACGGAAAAAATAATTATCTTCCTTGCTTTAAGTATCTAAATAATATGGGTATATCAAGTAAGGAGGAATGTGCCGAATCATATCCTCAAATATTACATGAGTTAAAAGATGGAAACTCATTGCAAGCATATCCACATTTTGCAGATTGCGATATAGAGCTATCATTGGAAGGTGTTTTGGAAAAATATGAAAATGTATGTTTGTGGAAAGTTTTTGCCTTAATCCCGTATATAACAATTACAGACTGTGAGGTTGGAAAAATAGAAGATCTTATAAAAAAATATATAGAACAATCGTTGCAATTTGGAAATAATACACTTACTTATTTTCGAAAGTTAGTATGTTATTACGATTGGCGTAAATATGGTAAATGGTTTCATAAATAAAGTAGTAATGATGCGCCAGCCGACAAACAATCGCAATTCTATTGCGTCAACACTCAACACCAGCCCCTTGTGGGTAAAGACTCCGCTGGTGTTACCAAAACTCTGGCAGAGCTATAGCGTCGCCAGCTACATCCCCGCTTCCTGAGGAAGAGGGGCTTAGGGAGAAAGTGGAGCTCCCTTTGGAAAGGGAGACGGAGGGATTCGAAAAAATACCTCTCTTTAATGGGAAAAAGCGATGCCAGTGAGTGCAATGAAAGCTCGCTTTCAAAATTGCCGAGTGCAGCTCGCTTTATCAACAAGGAAGGACGGGATGATATGCATGCAAAGCCATTTTGACAATCATGTGATGTAATCAGAATGAATACAACGAACAAAGGGGAACGACCAAAGACTGGTTGTTTCCCTTTGTTCGTTTAGAGGCAATTGTATCAGGTGTATCTGTCATCATCACAAAGGTTGCAACCAAACGAAAGATGGAGAAGGCACCACGCAAATCTATCTCAATTCTATCAAAAGCTCAGAAGTAGATGATGCCAACGCCAAAATACTGGCAGCCCTATAAGCCACAAAAAAGAATAAAAAGAGGGATTTTGTAAAATGAACCAAAATGAACCATTTTTCCTGAATCTTTACATGAGAGATACAGAAAAACCGAAAACTTTCGTTCAATCAACGACTTAGGAAATTATGTACGAAAAGAATAGTAAAATAATGTTGATTTTCGTAGAATGATATTAATTTTTTAACACGCATAATTTGCTAGTTTCCAACAATTTTCGTATTTTTGCAAGGAGATTCTGTGTCTCTTATATCGAGATTCAGATGAACGTCATCAAAAAACGAACTTGATTCGCATGATGAAAGAGACAAATATACACTCACAGGTTACGTCCACTATTGCAGGGGACGACGGCGAAGCCGTGGCAAAAAGTGAAGGATATGTAGCTGAAAATGGTTTTGTAGCAACAGATCCGACGCACTTTGGAAAGACGTATCATGATAAACAGTCGAGGTAAACGTGTTGTCCGTGAGGCTGTTTTCTTACCACCTTTGTCTTTGTGAGAGTTGAGGACAAAAATCTTAATGAAATCCGCTTCCGCTCCGATGTTTATAAGATGCTTTCGGAACCAGGCAAAAGTGCCCCATATGCTATCCCTGATACCAAATTCGACAATTTCAGCGAGCGAGAGTTTGAAGAGAAGGTCTCTCCTATTCTGGGACACAGTGTTCACTTCTGCTAAGACAATGAATCTATGAGCAGCTATGGTGTGATGCGAGGCTTACATTTCCTGCGCACCTTACATACAAAGCAAGTTGGTACGCTGCGTAAAAGGTAGAGTCCTCGATGACACCCCCGGTATCGATTGGAAGATTCCTACAGAGTATGTCTATCTCTCAGAGAAAGATATGAAGCATCCGTTGTTAAAAGACTTCGATAGCCCATTCGATATTCATATTGATTTATACAAGTAATTAATAGAGATGGAAACAGAAATATTCCCTTCCGTATTTGCAGTATTTGATTATCTCAAGTCTAAGGGATGGGGAGGTTTATATCATACTGCACCGCAGTTTGAAGTCATGCAGTTATCCGATAAACAGTTAGTTGCATGTCCTATGCCAATAACTCCTCTTTATAGAGGACAAAATGCAATTTATGAGCCTTGTAAACCATCTTTGTATAGAGGGGAATGGACAAAAGAAAGATTGTTTGAGCGTTCTTTACAGTTGGCAGATTTCAAATCTATACTTCAGGAAAATCCTCAAGTGAAGGATTTGGAGGAAGACGGTTTGATTGTTAATTATGAGGCATTAGCACAACATTATGGTATTGCTACCAATATGATGGATATGACAAACAGTCCTTTAGTAGCTGCATTTTTTGCAACAACACGTTATGATGCTTCTACTGATACGTATTCTCCGATATTAAATTATGTATCAATGGGAATAATCTATTTATCTCCATGGGGAGATTTGTTTAATACTTCTGAGAAGAATCGTATATGGCCTATTGGACAGGAAGCTTTGAAACGACCTGGTGAGCAGCGTGCCTTTGCTATGGTTATGGATAAAGATTCAAATTTTGATATGGCATCATTCAGATTTTGGCATAGCCGAGAAGCTTCTTTAAAAGTGTGGAAAATGACCAAAGGAGGAACCATGTTTTTTCCCTATGATCCTATGGTAGAGAAAATCTTAGCAATGAAGAAGAAACGAATCTATAGCTTACAAAATTTAGAAAAGGTCTATAATTCTAATCCTAATTTTGCAGATTCATGGCAACATGCAAAACAAATAATGGAAAATGAAGGATGTACTTTTGTTGATTATTTACCTTTTGCATATACTGATGCGGAAGTCGCTTATTTGAATGAGGAATATCGTCGAATGTATCCCGGAAGTTTTAATTAAAAGGTTTATAGACAATAGCCTACTGTCCGGATCAAATTCGGTTTAGGTAGTCTAAATGATTGAAAATTAATTTAAAACATCGGTAAATCACCGTTAGCCCGTATGGCGGTATCTGTATAATATATTATCTTTCATATTATGAATACTGATATTAAGAGTTTGATACCATCCATGCATGCAGAACTGAAGCGTATGCAATTTCGTGTTGCAGATCTTCAAAGTTGTTCTCAAAAGTTACAGAAGAGGGCAAGAACGACTTGGCTCATTATGTTTGCAGCAGAAAGAAAGTTATAGACCTCTATAATGAACTTCGCAAACGAACTGATTCTGGTAGCGCTCACTTGGAGAGTGAACTTCATAATTTGTTCTTCCCTATGATAAAGGATAATAGAGAGGTAGACTATGAAGATCATAATTTGTGGCTCTTGGACGAAAGACTTGTCTTTAGTCACTACATTGCATCAGATAAAGTGATTTATAAAAAAGATCACAAAGAACCAGATGTTGTGGTCTTCTATAATGAGAGAATGTTTTTCAGAAATGGAGAAAATAACATCCGTCTCCTGTAACCGCAATAGAATTCAAGAGACCTAAAAGGAAGGACTATTCAGATGCGGATAATCCAATCTCGCAAGCTCTCAGATATTCAAGAAAGATACTTGATGGTAAATATGAAATGCCTGATGGAATCGAACCGGTCAAAGTAAATTGACAATCAACACCAGTTTATGTATATATTGTTTGTGATATAGTTTCGCAAATAAGAGAGTTTGCAGAACATCCAATCTAACTGTCAGTCCTGATGATGAAGGCTATTTTGGATATGTGTCAAGTTATAACGCATACGTAGAAATCATGTCCTTTAAGAAAGTGATAAATGATGCAACGATGCGTAACAAGATATTCTTCCATAAACTTGGTTTGGAATAAATATTATACATAAAAGATAGAGGTAAACTAGTCAAATCATAGAATCTATGGGTATGAAAGAGAAAAAAGAAAAAATTATAGCATTGGTCGGTGATTATTTGTCTGATGCTAACGATGTAATGCAAATAAGTAAACTCTTGTCTCAGTTAGGATGCAAAAGTCTGTACTACAAAGATGTGGATGAAAATTCAGACTTATTATCGGTGATTATACTATTTAATACAAGAAGCACTTATGGCTTTGATGTCAATTCATTTTTGCAGTATTCTATTCCCAAGCGTGTGCCTGTCATAGCGATATATACTGATGTTAAAGATAATGAAGAAATTCATGATTCTAACAATTTCTCAAAATTCGTTACGGATTTGTGGCAAAAAATTCCGGCATTTGAAGATGAACATTATATGGTTCCTACTGTTCACATTCCATTAGGCGATTTAAATCAAATAATAAAAAGTAAAGACTTTTATGTTGGGTCAACTTTGGATCCAAGCGACTATTATTTGTTACATAAATATAGAAAGCAGAATGAATTTGAAGAATCATGAGTTTATAAATAGTAAGGGAGTTTTTCAAGGTGGAGGATGCAAGGCTGTAGCTTTTATCGGAGCGTATGAATCTGCATTGGAAAATGGGGTTTGCTTTACTGAATTTGCGGGTACTTCTGCTGGTTCAATATTTGCGGCAATAATTGCAGCTGGGGCTTCTGTTGAGGAAATGAAGAATTTCATTGATAGCTTGGATGTCGATTACTTAATTTCTAAGGCACAAAAGAAAAGAGGATTTTTCGGAAGAATCGGCTTGAATTTTCTCAAGCTATCGGGCAAATACTTTATGCATCTTAAGCCGTCAATGGTAACCGCTATTGTTTCTACATTGTTAGATAATGGTATGTGTGATGCAAAAGTATTGGAAAATGTCATTGAAAAAGAACTTCAACATATATTAAATATAGACACACAAGTTCGCTTTAGCGACTTGAAATTTCCTTTGACAATAATTGCTTCAGACATTAAGGGACATACGGTGAAAGTTTGGAATAAGAAAGACAATCCGAATGAATCTGTAGCAAAAGCAGTGAGTTGTTCATGTGCGATTCCTGGTTATTTTAAACCAGTAGATGGACGTTATTTAGATGGCGGATTATTGTCAAATCTCCCAGTTTCTTTTTTCGAAGAAAATTCTGAGGAATTTAGTAATATCTTGGCTTTTACTCTTTCTTATGAAGAGCAAAATAGCAAGCAAAACAATGTGAAAAACTATCTTGCTGATATCATGTCAACTATTACAGAAGGGGCAACGAGCTTGCAATTGAGAACTCATCATAATATTTTTGTTGTGCCAGTAAAAACCAAAATGGGATTGCTGGATTTTGATTTGTTGAATATAGATTCCAAGCCTTTTAAGTCCTCAATACAAGAAGGGAAAAAGTCTTTCTTGACATTTTTAAATAATTATCATCAGAATATAGAACCCAAAGAGACTCCGATGCATTCCAATCAATATTTATTGAAAGTTGCTTCATGTAGTTGTGAAAAGCAGGATGAAATTGTATGCCTGATTGATAATTATAAAAAAGTTTACAAATTGTTCTTGACCATTTTAAAATGGAGAAATAATAGCAAAGAAATATCGGTTTATATTCAAAACAAAGGTCCTTATGGAAATGTAGAATTAGACTATGTTGTAAGATTATTGTCTCACATGGGCATAAATGTCTTTGTTGTAAATGATTCTTTACCTGTTTTAGGATACTTCTTTAAAAAGTCAAATAGATGGAAGAGTATTTTAGTAGGTAAATTTGGGGCAGACTATAAAGCTCAATATTATAATTCAGAACTCGAAAGTAAATTTGCGAATGCTTTTATACATTCCTTGAAAGAGCTACAATATGCGAGTTGTTATAATGAGTTGTCTCAGATTCTGCTCAGAAAAATAGATTCTGTAGGAATGATTCAAAAATTGAAAACTGTTGTTCAATACCAAGATTGTATCATTTCATTTAAAAGAATCCGCATAGACACTTTGTATTTCATGCATGATTTTGTTTATGGTTATAAGTATAGAGCTATGGACGAGTTAGTTCGTTTATATGGAAAAGCTAACTTAGAAGTTTTTTCACCAGCAGAGTTTATTTTAGCAGAGGGAAAAAGCTCAATTATAACTCCGCCAATAGTTGAATGCCATGATAATGACCTTGTGGTTATAAGTGGACTTACTCGATTGTTCTATGCATATAAGCAAAATATAAAAGATGTTATTATTGCTGTTGTGGAAAATTGTGAATATTCTACACCAACTGAAGGTCGTTTTAAGGTTCAGGAACTTCGAATAAAAGACACTCCTCTTGATATTGAAGAAAAATCAAAAAGAAAGTATCAAAATTATAGATTTATAGAACAGGCTTTAAGACCTACAAATTTAAGTTTGTTGTAATTATATCAAATTTATCATCAGATAACAACAACCTAACAGCAAAAAAAACTAATTGAGATAATTTTATGAAAGGAATAGTATTAGCAGGTGGAAGCGGTACACGCTTGTACCCTATCACAAAAGGAATCAGTAAGCAGCTGATACCAATCTTTGATAAACCAATGATATATTACCCAATATCAGTATTGATGTTGGCAGGTATCCGTGAGATACTCATTATTTCAACCCCATTCGATTTACCAGGTTTCAAACGCCTCTTAGGCGATGGAAGCCAGTTAGGTGTGAAGTTCGAGTATGCCGAGCAGCCATCACCAGATGGCTTAGCCCAAGCCTTCATTATCGGTGAGAAATTCATTGGTAATGATTCTGCTTGCCTCGTACTTGGCGATAATATCTTCTATGGTGCAGGATTAAATCAGATGCTGCATCAAGCAGTAGTAGATGCTGAACAGAATGACAAGGCTACCGTTTTTGGCTATCGGGTAAGCGATCCTGAACGATATGGCGTGGCAGAGTTTGATGAGCAAGGCAATTGCCTGAGCATTGAAGAGAAGCCTCAGCATCCAAAGAGCAACTATGCAGTGGTAGGCTTGTACTTCTATCCTAACAAGGTGGTAGATGTAGCTAAGCATATCAAACCATCTGCTCGTGGTGAGTTGGAAATTACCACCGTTAATCAGGAGTTCCTGAAGGATAAACAGCTGAAGGTACAGACCATGGCAAGAGGATTTGCTTGGCTTGATACCGGAACCCATGATTCTCTTTCTGAAGCATCCACATTTATTGAGGTCCTGGAGAAGCGCCAGGGCTTGAAGGTAGCTTGCTTGGAAGGAATCGCATATCGTCAAGGTTGGATTTCCGCAGAACAGTTGAGAGAGAATGCTCAGCCTATGCTGAAGAATGACTATGGCAAGTATCTCCTTTCAATACTTGAAGAGAAAAATCAAACACTAAAAAAGAATTTAGAATATTAGAAAACAATGAATATAATCAAAACTGATATTGAAGGCGTTCTCATTATAGAGCCACGCCTCTTCCGCGACTCTCGTGGCTACTTCTTCGAGAGTTTCAGCGAGCGAGAGTTTGAAGAAAAGGTAGCCCCAATCCTGGGACACAGTGTACACTTTTGCCAAGACAATGAGTCTATGAGCAGTTATGGCGTAATGCGAGGCCTGCACTTTCAGCGCCCACCTTATACCCAGAGTAAGTTGGTACGCTGCGTAAAAGGTAGAGTGCTCGATGTAGCAGTGGATATTCGTAAAGGCTCCCCTACTTATGGCAAGCATGTAGCTGTAGAACTGACAGAAGACAATCATCGCCAGTTCTTCATCCCAAAGGGTTTTGCTCATGGTTTCGCAGTCCTTTCAGAGACAGCCGTCTTCCAATACAAGTGTGATAACTTCTATCATCCAGAGGTCGATGGTGGCATCTCTATCCTCGATGATTCCCTCGGTATTAATTGGAAGATCCCAACAGAACATGCCAATCTCTCAGAGAAAGATACGAAGCATGCGATGTTGAAGGATTTCGATAGTCCGTTCGATATCAACGTGGATTTATATTGATAATACGTTGTTCTTGTTTAGCATTGACTATGCTGTGATGGAGAAGTCTAAGGATATCTATACGTTGCCAGCCGAGTTTGGCTGGAGCGATTTAGGCAGCTGGGGCAGCTTCCGTACCTTACTCCCACAAGATGAGGCTGGCAATGCCAAGGTAGGCAAGGATATCCGCCTGAATGAATGCAAGAACTGCGTGGTTCATGCAGCTGATGAAAGCAAGGTGGTAGTTCAAGGCTTGGAAGGCTATATCGTAGCCGAGAAGCACGACCAGCTGCTTGTTTGTTCATAGAAAGAAGAACAGAGGATTAAGGAATTTGAATAGTTCAGTAAAAAATAAAATCTCTTAAATTATGGGAACAATGACCTTTGATGATTTTACAGATTTAGAAAATAGGGAACTGGAAGAGGAAAAAGATGCTTTGGACACTGTAGTTCCTCCTGCAGATATTGTAGCTTTTACAGAACAACGTTCGTGTGCGGATTTGTATAGAATGTGTCAAAAAGGCCAAATAGATTTATATCCTGATTTTCAGCGAGGTGAAGTTTGGAAAAATAGAGCTCAAACCCTTTTTGTTGATAGTATGATTAAGCAATTACCTATTCCAAGTATGTGTATTAGTTTGGATGTACATAGTCAAAAAAGATATGTTATTGACGGATTGCAGCGTATTACTACTATCTGTAAGTTTTTAGGAGATAATGACTGGAAATTGTCCCAAATTGATGATGTAGATGATAGAATTTCTGGCAAGAAAAAAGTAGAAATAGAGCAAAATAATCCTGATATTATTGATATTGTTGAAAATTTAACGATACCAGTAACTGTGTTACGTTGTGACTATTCTAAAGCTTCTCATATGCAATATTTGTTCCAGATTTTTTATCGTTTGAATTCTGGGGGTAACAAGTTGTATAATCAAGAAATTAGAAATTGTATATTTCAAGGCAATTTTAATACATTGCTTAAAGATTTAGCAAGATCTCCTGATTGGTTGAATGCCAATCATCTTACCAAAGAAAAGGTTGAAACATCTAGGTTTAATAATGAAGAGCGTATCTTGAGATTTTTTGCTTTTTATTATGAACTTGATCAATATAAAGGCAAACTTGCTGCATTTCTAAATGAATTTATGAGAAGTCATAAAGATTTAACCGAGGAAGAGAAAAATGAATATGCAAGTTTGCTATCAAGGAGTTTAAAAGTTGCTATGGAGATAAAGAAACTTTCTACATCTAAAAATGTTTTTGAAGCCGTTTTGATTGGTATTGCAGCAAATATAAGCGTTTTGGAAACTAAGAGTGCTGATGATATAAATAGACTTTATAAAGATGTTGAAGGAGATGTGAATTTCTCTGAGGAAACCTTGAAGGAAGGTCTAGGTTCATTAGAGAAGGTTAAAAACCGTATAAATGCAGCTAAAAAAATATTTGCTCATGGTTAATTATACTGATATAGAAGCAAAATTACAAAGGTTGGATACAGAATATAATAATAGCATCTTGGATCCAGACTTACCGATTTTTTATTCCAAACTAGCTGTTATTGAATTCTCGGGATGGATGGAAGATTCTGTGGATTCTATTGTCTATGACTATATTGATAATCATATAGTTGATCCTATAGTTAAACAAAATATTAAAAAGAATATCAAAGGAAATTTTGGCTTCAATTATTATAGCAATCTCTTTAAAGTGTTTACTTCTGTATTGGGTGTAGATACATGGGAGAATATAGAAGATAAGTTGAAACCACAGAAGTTAGTAGATTTGGTAAATATTACAAGTACTTTTACAGGTATAAGGAATAAAGCTGCTCATTCTTCTATTGTTGTAACGGCGACATTTTCAAGTCCATCGACGACTATAGCAGCTTACAATAAAGTTAAGCCTGCAATGATGATTATAGAAAATGAAATTTCTTCTTTGTAAAACGTTTATAATATGAGAATTTTACATATTTCAGACTTTCACCTTTCTAATGATGATGCTAATATAGCAAAATCACAGAAAATAGTTGATGGACTTATTG
>ERZ1023701.105-NODE-105-length-31667-cov-37.871441_pt1 | contig 31667 bp, 21 predicted proteins | sample MGYA00380350_ERZ1023701 | MGnify/ENA primary metagenome ERZ1023701 (study PRJEB33179, sample SAMN07449025) | human gut metagenome | biome: Human-gut; feature: Human associated habitat; material: Faeces | host: Homo sapiens | place: India:Kasaragod | collected... | reverse complement strand
GGAAGAAATAGAGCAGGGAGAAGCGTATTAAAAAAGGCAGGGAAAGCCTATTGAAAAGGCATGAAAAGCCTATTGAAAAGGCAGGAAAAGCCTATTAAATATGCGCCACACGCCCTGAAAGGGCAGAAGCTCCTAGCCCAGGGCATCGCCCTGGGTAAACATGCAAGCAACAACGTCGCCCTGTAAGGGCAAAAGCTTTATCATCGCCGCATTTTAAAGCTTTTGCCCTTACAGGGCGCATTGCTAAAATCTTGCTAAAACCCAGGGTGTTGCCCTGGGCTAGGAGCTTCTGCCCTTTCAGGGCGTGTGGAGAAGGCGTCCCATCAAACAAAAATCTGTAACCAATCTTTTGCTCATCCAAAGAAAAGCAGTATCTTTGCAGGCATGAAACAGGAAATCATAGATAAAATCAATCAGCTGGCAAGCCAGAATGAGCCTTTTCTCTTTGTTATTAACTATCAGGGAGACAAGGCCTTCATCCGCTTGCTATCCGATATAAATCCCGAAGAATGCCTCTTCGATTTCGAAGGAAGAGGAAACCTTTCTCATGCATGGAAAGAGACTTGGAAGGAAGAGACTTTGAAGGAAGAGATTTCGGAGAAAGAGACTTGGAAGAAAGAGACTTCGGAGAAAGAGATTTCGGAGACCATCTGGCAGATAGAGCCCCCACTTTACGAGGATTACGAGCGAAGCTTCAACATCGTGAAGAGCAACATCATGGCGGGCAACAGCTATCTTACGAATCTCACCTGCCGGGTTCCCGTGAGCTGCAATCTTTCATTAGAAGAAATTTTTCATCGCGCAAAAGGGAAGTATAAACTGCTGCTCAAAAGAAAGAGAACTCAAGCAGAAGATAAAGATCATCTGAAAGAAGAAGCACAGAATAAAGCTCATCTGAAAGAAGAGAACACAGAAGAGAATCTCACCCCCTTCGTCTGCTTTTCGCCCGAAACCTTCGTCAGAATCAAGGGCGGAAGAATCTACTCCTATCCCATGAAGGGAACCCTGGATGCTTCACTCCCCAATGCCGAAAAGCAGCTGATGGAAGACCGGAAAGAGGCGGCAGAACACGCCACCATCGTAGACCTGATAAGAAACGACCTGAGCAGGGTGGCAGAGAATGTAAGGGTAGACAAATATCGTTACATCGACGTGTTGCACACCAACAAGGGCGACATTCTGCAAACCAGTTCAGAAATCAGCGGTCGCCTACCCGAAGATTACCCGCATCATCTGGGCGAAATCCTCGATGCCCAGCTCCCTGCCGGTTCCATCACGGGTGCCCCGAAAGATAAAACCATGCAGATTATCCAAGAGGCAGAAGGCTACGACCGCGGCTTCTACACGGGCATCATGGGAATCTACGACCAGGGCGAACTCAATTCCGCCGTCATGATTCGATTCATAGAAGAAGAAACTTCGCCAGTTGATTTTGAAACAGATGGAGAAAAGAATTTCAAGGCAAAGGAAGGAAAGGCAAGCGAAGGAAAGGAGCCGAAGGCAAGCCGAGAATTGTATTTCAAGGCAGGCGGCGGCATCACCTCGAAGAGCGATTGCCAGAGGGAATACGAGGAAGTGATTCAGAAAATCTATCTTCCGTTTTAAAACCACCTTTCGTCTTAGAAAAAAATATATAAGAGATTATGAAACAGCAATTTGTAGAAACAATAAAAATCAAGGACGGCAAGGCCCTGGCCCTGCCCTATCATCAGGCAAGAATGGAGAGAACCATCCGCAGGTTCTTTCCATCCTTTCTATCCCTCGCATCTGAAGAAATAAAACTCTCATCCCTCATTTCCCCAAATGAGGAAATGAACCTTTACAAGGCACGAGTGGTTTATGGTGCCCAGGGCGTGGAAGCCATCGAGTACGCCCCCTACAAGATGAAGGAGATTCATTCCCTCAAGGTGGTAGAGGATAATAATATCGACTACACCTATAAGAGCACAGACCGAAGTGCGCTCAACGCCCTGGTAGCCCAGAAGGACGATTGCGATGAAATCATCATTGTAAAGAACGGGCTCATTACCGATACCTCCTTCACCAATCTCGCCCTTTTTGATGGCAACAGATGGCTCACCCCCAAGCATCCCCTGCTCCTGGGAACCAAGCGAGCCCAGCTTCTGGAAGCCGGCATCATCGAGGAAGCCGAGCTCACACTAGAAGACCTCAGAAAGGCGGAAAAAGTGAGCCTCTTCAACGCCATGATAGATTTCGGAGAGCGGGAAGTAACCGAAATTTTCCTACCGGATTCTGTTGAATAACCCCATTAATTCATTAATTCAAAAGTCCCACAGATTCCACAGATTTACACAGATTCATTCTTGCCATAATCGGGAGGAAAATACCTCTTTATTTTTCCAAGTGCAAATATAATAGTAAGGGCGTCTTGCTGATTGCTATTATACCCAGGGCGATGCCCTGGGCTAGGAGCTTTTGGGCCTTCAGCCCGTACTTGAACCACATGCGAAAGTTCTGTCCCTAATATTCAAACAGCAGCGGCAGTACAAACGTCATGACCACGCCGATAATGATCTGCAGCGGCAATCCCACTTTCACGTAATCCATAAACGTGTAGCCTCCGGCCTTCATCACCAGCGCATTAGGCGGGGTGGAGAACGGCGAGGCGAAGCACATGCTGGCTCCCAGGGTCACGGCAAAGAGGAAGGAGTATGGACTCACGCCCACCTGCTGCGCTGCCACCAGGGCTATCGGAGCCATCAATACGGCGGTGGCGGTGTTGCTGATAAACATCGTCATCAGCGAGGTGGTGAAGTAAATGCCGGCAAGCAGAGCCGTAGGACCCATCGCCCCCAAACTGTCCACAAGCCCCTGAGATACCAAGGCCGAGGCTCCCGTCTTCTCCAGCGCCGTAGACATCGGCATCATGGCGGCTATCAGCACGATGCTCTCCCAGTTGATGGTCTTGTACGCCGCCTCCACGTTGCGGAAACAGCCGGCAAACACGGTGAGCAGTCCGGCTATGATTACTGCCGTTACCGGAGCCACGGGGATGAAATCGAACACCATCATGGCTATCATCAGGAGCATGATGGCTGCTGCCACGGGTGCCTTGTAATCCAGCAGCACCTTGTCGGCAGTCTTCTCGGGCTGATCTAGCACCACCCAGTTGGTGGTGTCGGCGGTGAGATGCGCCAGGTTGGTCCATTCGCCCTGCACCAGCAGCATGTCGCCCACGTGCAGTTTGGCGGCTATCAGATTATCCGTGATGTATTCGCTGCCGCCTCTGCCACCCTCAGAAGAAGAAGAGGATGATGAGCCTCGCTTCACGCCCAATACGTTGATGCCGAATCGCTTGCGCAGGTTGGCCTCGCCTATGCGCAATCCGACAAAGTTGGAGGTTGGCATCACCACTATCTCGGTCAATCCCAGGTCGTAGAAATCAATCTTCACGTCCTTCATCTTCCGGAGCCCGTAGTCCTGGGCAAAGTGCTGCATCTTCTGCTCGTCACCTATTATATATAAGGTGTCGTGCACCTGGATGGTGCTGCTGCTCTTCGCCATGTTCTGGTTCACGTCTTTCACCAGCCCGAGTCGCGATTTCTTTTCGTTTCTTATCTCGATGATGCTCACGCCGTATTTCTTCTGGATGCTGAGTTCCTTCAGGGTCTTTCCCACGATGTCAAGCTGGTTGCCGTTTTCATCGCGAGCGGCAGAGGTGCGGCTGCTGGGCACGATGAATCGATGCAGATTGTCGAGCAGCCGGTATTCATCCACCAGGTCGTCGAGCGACTTGGCGTTTTTCTTTTTCTTGTTTCCCTGGCTTTTGCTGAGGAAGATTTTGCTCAGGGGCATGAGCACGATGATGCCGATGGCGATGACGATGATTCCCACGGGGAAGAAGCTGAAGAAGGCGAGCGGCTGATAGCCGGCTTCGGTGAGCACCTCGTCGATGACCAGGTTGGGCGGCGTACCGATGAGCGTGAGCATTCCGCCCAGGCTTCCGGCGAAGGCGAGGGGCATGAGGAATCGTGACGACTGCATGCCCGACCCTGCTGCCAGGCTCATGATGATGGGCATCATGAGGGCCACGGTTCCGGTGTTGCTGACGAAGGCTCCGATGAAGGATGTAACGAGCATTACGAGGAGGAAGGTGATGGTTTCGTTGCCTCGCGAGAGTGCCATGAGCTTATTGCCCGTGAGCTTGGCGAGGCCCGTCTGCATGATGGCTCCTCCCACCACGAAGAGTCCTATCATCATGATGACGATGGGCGAAGAGAAGCCAGCCAGGGCTTCGGCGGGGGTAAGGATTCCGAGCACCAGGAGGGCTGCCAGGGCTGTGAGCGCCACGATGTCGGCCCTCACCCTGCCCCATATAAACATGGCAACCGTGATAACTAATATGATAAGGGTTATTGTCATGCTATATTTTTTTAAGATTTATATATTACTATTTTTTATTTTTCCGAGCTTCTGGCTTTTCCCCTGAAGCTGTTGCCAGCCAGGGCAGATTCGCAGTTCTGGCAGAGCTTTTCGGATGCCGTGTGATGCTTGAAGCCTTCTATCAGCGCCTGTGCCCGGGGCGAAGCGAGAATTTCTTCCAGGGATTGATTCAGAAGATTGCCCAGCACCACATCGCCATCGTGGTCGAGGCAGCAGGGCACGAGGCTTCCGTCGGATAGGACTCCTATCTGCTTGATGAGGGCCTTGCAGAAAAGCTGCTTCTTTTCTTTTTGGGAATCAGAAGAAGATTGCTCCTCAGATTTTCCTTCAGATTTCTCCTCAGATTCCTCCCCAGCCATAGGCCATTCGAATTTCCGGTCGAATTCCAGATAGAGATGGTCAGCGAGGCGGAATCCGTCGGGGCGTTCCTTCCAGGGTTTCGGCACATATTGCTCTATGAGCCTCATCACCTCCTCGTTTTCCAGGTCTCTTCCGCCCTGGTTCCAGAGTCGGAGCACCATGCAGGTGCCCTTTTCGGCTGCCTGCATGGAGAAATTCATCACCTCCTGCATGTAGCTTGCCAGTTCGCCCCGGGCATTACTTTCGTGTGAATGCAGCGAGAGCTGGATTTTATGGGGCAGGGCATCGAGCAGCGGCAGGCATCGATGGAGCAGGGTTCCATTGGATGTGAGCACCGTCTTGAATCCCTTTTCGTTTGCCATCCTCACGAACTGCGGCAGCAGCGGATGGAGCAGCGGCTCGCCCATCAGATGGAAATAGAGGAAGCACACCTTGCCCCTCACCTTATCCGTGATGAGATTGAACTCCTCTGCACTCAACTGCCTCTTCTTGCGATGATGCTTGGGGCAGAAATCGCAATTCAGATTGCAGGTATTGGTTATTTCGATGTAACAGCGGTCTATCATATTTTCTATTTTATCATTAACTCTAAATCTTCTTACCTGCAAAGATACGGCAAAAAATAGAAAAACGAGAAAATATTCAAGAAAAAAAACATCTTCCTACATTTTGTCACAAAATCAATCCCCTTTTCCTTCAAATTATTGCCATTTTTACCATTCCAATGCTAATAATCTCGAATCCAATGCTAATATTTCTAAATTTCACGAAGAATTTCATCAAAAACTACACTTTATCCATCAGTTTTCATTATCTTTGCAATCAGAAAAGCGACATTCGGCTATCCAAGGAAGGCAAACTTCCTGCTTATCCGATGGCACGATTCAATCAATCAATCAATCAATTCAAAAAAAGTTTAGAAGACTTAAATAACTGTTTAATAACTGTTAGTAATGGAACAAAACAATGTAAAGCCAGCTGAAGGTAAGCTGGGTATCATGGTCGTAGGTTGTGGAGCCGTAGCTACCACATTCATGACAGGTGTTTTCATGGCTCGCAAGGGACTTGCAAAGCCAGTAGGTTCAATGACTCAATACGATAAGATTCGCGTGGGCAAGGGGGCAGACAAGAAGTATCTGCACTACAAGGACATCGTGCCTATCGCCGACCTCAACGATATTGTTTTCGGCACTTGGGATGTTTATCCTCAGAATGCTTACCAGGCAGCCATGTATGCCGAGGTTCTGAAGGAGAAGGACATCAACCCTGTGCGCGAGGAACTGGAGAAGGTGGTGCCTATGAAGGCTGCCTTCGACAAGAACTACGCCAAGCGCCTGGACGGCGACAACGTGAAGGACTGCAAGACCCGCTGGGAGATGGTAGAGGCGCTGCGCCAGGACATCCGCGACTTCAAGGAGAAGAACGGCTGCGCACGCATCGTTGTAATCTGGGCTGCTTCTACTGAAATCTACGTACCGGTGGACATGGAAATCCACGGAACACTGGCTGCTCTCGAGGCTGCGATGAAGGCTGACGACCGCCAGCACATTGCCCCATCCATGTGCTACGCCTACGCTGCCCTTACCGAGGGTGCGCCTTTCATCATGGGTGCGCCTAACACCACAGTTGATATTCCAGCCATGTGGGAACTCGCAGAGAAGACCAAGATGCCTATCGCAGGCAAGGACTTCAAGACGGGTCAGACTCTGGTGAAGAGCGGTTTCGCTCCTATCATCGGCACTCGCTGCCTGGGCTTGAACGGATGGTTCTCAACCAACATTCTGGGCAACCGCGACGGTCTCGTTCTCGATGAGCCAGCCAACTTCCACACCAAGGAGGTGAGCAAGCTCTCTACCTTGGAGACTATCCTGAAGCCAGAGGACCAGCCAGACCTCTATGGTCACGGCAACGATGAGGACACCCAGTATTACCACAAGGTTCGCATCAACTACTATCCACCACGCAACGATAACAAGGAGGGTTGGGACAACATCGACATCTTCGGATGGATGGGTTATCCTATGCAGATCAAGATCAACTTCCTCTGCCGTGACTCAATCCTTGCTGCTCCATTGCTGCTCGACCTCACTCTGCTGAGCGACCTTGCAGCCCGTGCTGGCCGTTACGGCACCCAGCGCTTCCTGAGCTTCTTCCTCAAGGCGCCAATGCACGACTACACCAAGGGCGAGGAGGCTGTGAACAACCTCTACCAGCAGTACACGATGCTGAAGAACGCCATCCGCGAGATGGGCGGTTACGAGGCTGATGAGGAAATCGACTAATTTTTTTATTAGTAATACTCCCCCTTTTTCCCGATAGAGACAGATTCCTGTTCTTTATCGGGATTTTTTTTGCCCTTTCTTTTATTTAAAAGGAAATAAAAAAGAATGGAAAAATCTTGCATAATAAAGATTATTATACTAACTTTGCAAAGAAAACAATAAATATTAGATTTTTAAATCATGACAAAGAAAGGTAAACATACGGTATTATTCATTTGCCTGGGCAACATCTGCCGTTCGCCTGCAGGCGAGGGCATCATGAAGAGCCTGGTGGAGAAGGCTGGACTGCAGGATGAATTTGAAATTGATTCTGCGGGAATTGGCAACTGGCACGTGGGTCAGCTGCCTGATAGCCGCATGAGAAAATGCGGAGCTGAGCATGGCTACAACTTCAACAGTCACGCCCGCCAATTTCAGAAATCAGACTTCAAGAAATTTGAAACCATCGTGGTGATGGACAACGAAAACTATCGCGCCATCACCTCTATGGCTTCCTGCCAGGCGGATAAGGATAAGGTGGTTCGCATGGCCGATTTCCTGACGACTCATCGTGAATACACCAGCGTTCCCGACCCGTACTACGGCGACTACAGCGACTTTGAACTCGTCATCACGCTGCTGGAAGATGCCTGCCAGGAGTTGCTGAATAGTATTATGAATCAATAGGAAATGCAGAAAAGGCTCATCGGAGAAAATGCCGATGAGCCTTTTTTATTTATCTGTAAACATTAAAAGCTTATTTATCAGTAAGCATTAAAAGCGGAAACTTACATCCACGCCACATTGGAATGGATTGCCACGCTGGGCAAAGTATTCACGCTTGCCCGTAGCCGCATTATCCACGGCAAAGGTGTTGTAATTGGTGTCCGTAAGGTTCTTGCCCCACAGATTCAACTGCACCTTGCCCAAATCGAAGGCCACATGCGCACCCAACACGGCATAAATATCCTGACCATAACTGTTGGCGTTATCCCAATAAATCTTGCCCTGCATGTTGACGTTGGCACCCAAAACCATGCTGCGCAAGAGACTGGAATCAAACTGCAGGCGATAATCTGCCATCGCCGAAAGGGTGTGCTCCGGCACGTAAGGCACCTTCTTATCCTTGTAGCTCACGGCCTTATCGCCTTCGCCATCCGTGTATTCATCAAACTCAGCTCGGGTGTAACCATAATTCAGCATCCAGTCGAGATTGCCGTTGGCAAGCTGTCCGCGCAGGGCAGCCTCGATGCCGCAACTGTGGCTCTTTCCGGCATTCACCATCATTCTTCCGAAACCGTAGTTGCCAGCCATCACGGAGAGCTGCTGGTTCTTCACCTTCATGTAGAAGGCACCCAGGTCGAAATGGAGCGCATGGTCGAAGAGATTGAGATGGGCTCCCACCTCGTAGTTCCAGGAAACTTCGGGCTTGTACGAAATCGTCTGGTTCACCTTTTCGTAATCTTCCGGCGTATGAGGCACGTCGTAATCGCCACGCATCGCCTGCTGGCGGTGGGCATTCAGTTCGGTTTGCAGAATGTCGCTGAACATCTGAATATTGTATCCTCCGGCACGGTAGCCCTTGCTCACGGTGGCGTAGAGGTTGCTCTGCCGGTCGTCGAGCTGGTAAGTGATTCCTATCTTTGGCAAGAGCTGGCTGTAATCATCTTTCGCCTTTCCGTCCAGGGCACTCTTCAGGGTAAAGGTGGCCTTCTGCCCCATCATGTTTGCCGTCATTGCCATGAAGGCAGCCGACTGATAATGGATGCTGGTGTGCATCAGGTCGTAGCGGATGCCGAGCGTAGCCATCAGCCTGGAGGTGAGGTTGAAATTGCTCTCGTGATAGAAGCCCAGATTGGTTTGCGGCGTATGGTAAACGCCCGGAGCACCCATGCTCACCGCCATACTGATGCCGCCCGCCTTCTCTATCGCAGCCGCAGCCGCCGCATTGGCCGCAGCCTCGGGCATTCCCTTATCCATCATCGTCTTCACCATCAAAGCATGGATGGCGGAATACATCTGCTGCTGAATGCCGTTGCCTATCGGCGTGGTCATCGCCTCGTCGAAGAACACAGGACCATTGGTCTTCAACCATTGTCGGGAGAAGAAGCCGCCCACGGCCCAATTCCAGAAGCCGCCCACGGCACGATTGCTCTTGAAGGAGATTTCCTGGGTGAAGGAGTTCTGAAGCTGCTCCTGCAGGATGCGCATGTAAGGAGCAGAGAGATAATCCTGATCCATGAGCATGCGGTCTTTCAGATACTGGTAGCTGGAGACGGAAGAGAAGTCGAAGCCCCTGCCCGAATAGCCCAGTTTGAAGCCCGAGATGAGATTGTTTCTTCTATAGGTGCCTGGGAAGGTAGAGGCAGGAAGATCAGCCTTTCCGGTTTTCAGATTCAGCTTGCCATAAGGAAATCCATTCTGATCTACGTATTGGTAATTGGCAAGCACATCCATCTTCCAGCCCGAATTGAAGCGAGCCTTGAGCTGCAGTTTGCCGCCAGCCTCATCGTATTGGTCGGAGCGTTCGCCCGTAAAGGTGTTTCTGAAAAATCCCTTTTCTCCCTCGTAGAAGCCCGCCAGGGAAAGGGCGAGATGATTATTGAACTTATGATAATGGGCTGCCTCTACGTTGCGATAATATTTGCTTCCGTAGCTGAGCTTTACCTCAGAGCCTTGATAATCAAAGGGATTGTGGGAATACATTTTTACCAATCCGCCCTCTGAGTTCTGTCCGTAGAGGGTTCCCTGAGGACCGCGGAGCACATCCACCCTACTCAACTGGTAGTTGTGGAGATTGAAAGCCGACTTGCTCATCACGGGAATTCCATCGAGATAGAGTCCGATGGCAGGACTGTTGACACGGCTGCCGATGCCTCTTACGTAAACTGAAGAAGAGAGTCGGCTGCCGTAATTCGGCATCACGAAATTAGGAACAAAAAGTGAAAGGTCTCTCAAATCAGAGGCTCCCATTTTCTTCATCAGCGAGCTGCTCATAGAAGTGCTGCTGAGTGCCTGCTGGCGGAGTCGCATCACCTCCTTGGGTTGTGAAACGACCACCACTTCGTCAATATCAAATACCTTGCTGCTATCCGACAGGGAAGTATTTTCGGCATGGGCAGCAGTTGTTGCAGCATCAGCTTTAGCAGCTGTTGTTGCCGCATGGGCTGCATCAGCCACAGTTGCCTCATGAGCCGATACGGGCAAGACGATGCCGCAACCCGCCATCGCCATCATTACGATTCGATTCATTGTATCTTGTTTTTTTATTATTTTTCCGTTATCTTTTCCGTTATCATTCTGAAATCGGGTGCAAAGGTAATAAGAAAAAAAGAAATGGGGAATCCCCATTAATTAGGAAATCCCCATTTTTCGAAATTCAAGAAGAAAAAGCTTCACCGTAATCTCATTTAACTACAGTAATCTCGCCTTATATTACACCGTAATCTCTCCCGAACCATAGCAGCGATGATGGTTCTCATCATACACTACGCAGAACTGACCGGGAGCCACGCCGTGAATCGCCTCCTCTGAATGAATCATCCATCTGCCATCTTCGAGCTTTTCGATAGTAGCAGGATGATACTCCGGCGTATGGCGAATCTTGAACGTTACTTTCTGCATCGCCACCTCGCGGGTGAGGAAATGGAAATCCTGAAGGGGGAAATCCTGCTTGTAAGCCGACTGAGGGTCGTAACCATGACTCACATACAGAATGTTGTTCTCCACATCCTTCTTAATCACGAACCAAGGACCGCCGCCGAAGCCCAGACCCTTGCGCTGGCCGATGGTGTGGAACCACAAACCCTTGTGGCCGCCGATGCGCTTGCCCGTCTCCATTTCAATCACGTCACCCGGGTTCTCGCCCAGGTATCGGCGGATGTAATCGTTATAGTTAATCTGCCCCAGGAAGCAAATTCCTTGACTATCCTTGCGCTTGGCATTAATCAAATGCTCCTCTTCGGCTATCTCACGAATTTCATTTTTAATGTGATGACCGATAGGGAAAATCGCTTTTCGTAATTGCCAACTCTCTATCTGAGCCAGAAAATCGGTCTGGTCCTTCACGGGATCAGGACTCGTTACGAGCCATTTGTCGCCGTTCTCATCCGTCTCGGTCTGCGCATAATGACCTGTGGCGATGAGGTCGTAGTTGTGCCCCATCTTCTCATCGAAGGCACCAAACTTGATGAGCCTGTTGCACATCACATCGGGGTTCGGAGTGAATCCCGCCTTCACCTTATCCATGGTATAGCGAGTCACCTCGTTCCAGTATTCCTGGTGACAGTCAACCACTTGCAGCTTACAGCCATACTTGCGTGCCACGGCTGTAGCCATCTCCAGGTCTTCCTCAGAAGAACAGTCCCATTCCTCCTTCTCTTCCGGTCCAATCTTGATGTAGAAGCAGTCAGGATGCAAGCCCAGACGGGCAAATTCCCACACCACCACCGAACTATCTACGCCGCCCGAAAGCAGCACGGCAATCCTCTTGTCCTTCACCTCGGCAAGAAACTGCTCGTCTCTGGTCTCCAATTCCTTTTCTCTTGGAGTATCTGTTATCATCTTATCCATTTATTATTCGATATTTACTATTCTATTTTCAATTCAATTTTCCAATAACTAAATCTGAAGGCAAAGTTACAATAAATTCCGCAAAATAGCGCCTACTTTCTCATAAAAATCTATTATTTCCCCGAAAACTTTTCCTTTCCTCAGCAAATAGCCCATTCATCCGCTTCATTTCCTATCGAAAATACTTATAGCAGAAATCGGCTCATTCCAACGCCAATTCTTTTTTGCTTTCGTTTTTATCCATACCTTTGCAATCGAAAATCAGAGATATGCGAGTATAGTAAAATACTACAACAAGCATAGAAGATGGCGAAAATAGTTATGACAGAAATCAATAACATATAAAAGAAGAAATAAAAACAAGAAATCAATAACATATAATATAAGAATATGGATATCTTAAAAAATCTGTTTTATGGCTTCCCTGACCTATGGGGAGGCGGAGTGGCCCACTCCGTGCTGATCTTGGCGTTGGTCATCACCCTGGGCTTGAGTTTAGGAAAGTTAAGAGTGAAGGGTGTTTCCCTGGGATTGGCTTGGATTCTCTTCATCGGCCTCATCTTCGGTCACTTCTCTCTCAATCTCGATGAGCATCTGCTCCACTTCCTCAAGGAGTTCGGATTGATTCTCTTCGTCTATTCCATCGGTTTGGAAGTAGGACCAGGTTTCTTCGCTTCGTTCAAGAACGGCGGCAAGAGTCTCAACCTGCTCAGCATCATCGTGGTGGCATTGAGCATCGTTACCACCCTCGCCATCTTCTCGTTCTCGGGAACATCCATCACTTCTATGGCTGGTATTCTCTCGGGTGCCGTTACCAACACCCCTGGACTCGGAGCGGCCCAGCAGGCATTCAGCGACCTGCGCCACATCGACGCCCCTTCCATCGCAGCCGGCTACGCCATCGCCTACCCTATGGGTGTGCTCGGCGTTATCCTCTCCTTTATTATATTAAGGTATGCGTTACGTATTAATAAGAGCGAGGAGGAAGCTGCTGCCAAGCGCGGTATGGGACACCTGGAGGCGATGACCCTGAACACCTTCTCCGTGCAGGTGACCAACCAGATGGTATTCGGCGACACCATTAAGCAGATGAGAGAAATCTTGAAGCGCGACTTCATGGTTTCCAAGATTATCCGCAAAGATAGCGATAGGCACGATGAGGTGGTGAACGGTCAGACCCGGATTAACGAGGGCGACATTCTGCAGATTGTAGCCAACCCTACCGTAGTGGAGCCTGTCATTGCCCTGCTCGGCGAGAAGGTGCAGGTGAGCGATGAGAAGTTTGGCGAGGATTTGATTACCCGCCGCATCCGCATCACCAAGCCAGGCATCAACGGCAAGAGCATCAGCCAGTTGCAGATTCGTTCAAGCCTCGGCGCCAACATCACCCGTGTTAACCGTAACGGTGTGGATCTGATTGCTACTCCACAGCTGAAGCTGCAGCTGGGCGACCGTGTTACCGTGGTGGGTACAGAGCTTGCCATCGCCCATACCGAGAAAGTATTGGGTAACCAGATGAAGCGCCTCAACTACCCTAACCTGATTCCTATCTTCCTGGGCATCATGCTGGGTTGCATCGTGGCAAACATCCCATTCTTCATCCCAGGCATCAACGAGAACCTGCGTCTCGGATTGACCGGCGGTCCTCTGGTAGTTGCAATCCTGATAGGTTACTTCGGTCCGAAGTACAACCTCGTTACCTACAACACCATCTCGGCCAACCTGATGCTCCGCGAAATAGGCATCTGCATCTTCCTGGCTTGCGTGGGACTGGGCACCGGCGAACAGTTTATCCAGACCGTGGCTTCAGAAAGCGGAATGACCTGGATTCTCTACGGCGTTGCCATCACCATGATTCCAATCATCATAGGCGGCATCATCGGAAGATACGTGTTCCACATCAACTATTACACATTGCTCGGAGTATTGGCAGGCGCCAACACCAACCCATCTGCCCTGGCTTACGTGCGTGAGCAGACTTCGGCAGATGCACCATCTGTGGGCTATGCGAATGTTTATCCATTTGCCATGTTCCTCAGAATCGTAACCATTCAGATTATCATTTTCGTATTCGGATAAATTAAATATATGGAAGAAAAAAACATGAAGACCTGCGACTGCGCAGAAAAAGGCATTGACAACTGCAACTGCAAGGAAATAGCAGAAACAGAACTGAGAAGAAAACTCGACTTGTTGTTACGCACCGGCAGCATCCTTATGGAGAGTGCTGCCGACACATCGCGCATCATGCGAACGATGAAGCGTGCAGCAGCTTTCCTCGGACTCGACGAACGCTACATGCACCTCTACATCAACTGGAATGTGCTGATGGTGAACTATAGCGACGAGGAGCATTCCTTCTCCAAATTCCAGCGCTGCGAGAAGCACGGCATCAACCTTACCTCCATTTCGCAGGTAAGTAAGCTCACCTGGACAGCCATCAAGGAAAACTATTCGCTCGAACAGTATGAGCAGGCCCTGAACGACATCAAGGCTACCCCACGCAGCTTCACCCCATGGCAGGTAGCCATCGGCGGCGGATTTGCCTGCGGCGGATTCTGCATCCAGTTTGGTTGCGACTGGCCAGCATTCTTCTTCTGTTCCCTGGCAGCCATCCTGGGCTTCCGCCTGAGAATGTTCCTGCCTACCAAGGGCTGCAACAACTATGTGGCCATCGGAATTTCGGCATTCGTGGCAACGCTGATTGCGTGGCTCACCTCGTTCCTGTCGCTCGACCCATCCATCGCAGCCGCCCTTCCGGGCTTCATGCATTCAGACACCCCTTGGCACCCATTGATGGCGTGCGCCCTCTTCATCGTTCCGGGAGTTCCGCTGATCAACTTCGTGAGCGACATGCTCGACGGCTACATCGAGGTGGGAATGGTTCGTGCCCTGAACACCCTGCTGATGCTCTTTGCCATGGCATTCGGCATTGCCTTTGCCATCCAGGTGTGCCACATCGACAACTTCGTGACGGATCTCACCATGACTCCTCACCACGAATACTGGGAGTTCGCCATTGCGGCAGCCGTATCGGCGATGGGCTTCTCTACCATCTTCAGCATTCCTAGACGCCTGTTGCCAGTTGTGGCTGTGGGCGGCATCATCGCCGTTTGCTTCCGCAACTTCGTCAACCTGGGTCCATCCAACGGCAACATCGGTCTCGACATGGGCTTGAGCATCGGTTCGCTTGCCGGTTCTGCGCTCATCAGCGTCATCGTCATCAAGGCACGCCACTGGTTCCACACCCCTCACCAGTGCATCACCATTCCTAGCGTCATCCCAATGGTACCTGGAGTCTTGATGTATCGTGCCCTGTTTGCCTTCATCGACATGCACGGCGTGGTAGGCGAGGTGACCGTGGGAATGAACAACCTGATCAAGGCTTCGCTCGCCATCATCTGCATCGCCCTGGGTGTAGCCATTCCTAATGTATTCTTCCGCCGCTTCATCGCCGACAACCGCAAGCGCAAGCTGCTCAACATGCTGGTGGAGAGAAAGAAGAAGAATGGCGAATTCGTGGATTTGCACGAAGTGGAAATCAAGTAAGATAGTTTTTCATCTTCCACATTGAAACATACAGATTACAAGATTTATCTGATTATTTTGCCCGAAAGCAGGGCTAATTAAAATAAAAGTTTTATCTTTGCACGCGTAATTATAAGACTAGAGAAAAAAGGAAAATGGAAATACGACAACTCAAATATTTTCTGAAGGTGGCCGAGACGCTCAATTTCTCGGAAGCATCACGCAAGCTCTACATCACGCAGAGCACCCTCTCGCAGCAGATTTCGCATCTGGAACAGGAAATAGGCTTGCCGCTCTTCGAACGTAACTCGCACGAGGTTTATCTCACCGAGGCAGGAAAGGAGCTTCTTCCCTATGCCCAGAATGCCGTAAACTGCACCATGGCTTGCGTTGACCACATGAACGACCTGAAGGAGATGCTCACCGGCGAACTGAACATCGGTGTCACCTACTCCTTCAGCAACATCATGGCAGAAACGCTCATCGCCTTCCTCCATGCTTATCCTCACGTGAAGCTGAACATCCAGTACCGTTCGATGCAGGAACTGATGGATGGCCTGAAAAAGCGTGAACTCGACCTTGTGCTTGCCTTCAAGCCAATCAAGACCGACAAGGCGATAGACAGCCGAGCCATCTTCAGCAACCGTCTGGCGGCGATTGTGAACGAGAATCATCCCCTGGCCCGCCTCTCATCGGTGAAGCTCTCTGAGCTGGAGCGCTACGACCTCATCCTTCCATGCAAGGGTCTGCAGGCCCGCAACGCCTTCGATTATCTGATAGACGGCAAGGACCTCGACTTCAAGATTATGGTAGAGGTGAACAATGTGAACATCATCTTCGACCTCTTGCATCGCAGCAACCTGGTAACGGTGCTTTCAGAATCCACCACCATCCTGGAAAAAGGCATGAGAGCAATTCCGCTAGATGCTGCCGACAACGAGATGGATGGCTGCATCCACATCCTGAAGGATGCGTACATGAAGAACTCGGCGCAGGAGTTCATCCGCATGCTGAGCCAGAGCACCAGCATCCTAGCCAACTTTGCGTTGAAGGATATTCTGAGATAATTGAAGTTTCGCAAGTTTGCTCCACACGCCCTGAAAGGGCAGAAGCACCTAGCCCAGGGCATCGCCCTGGGTAAACAAGGAATCAGCAATGCACCCTGTAAGGGCAAAAGCATCATTCATTGTCTGAATCCTTAACCAAATAAAGAAGAATAAAGGGTAAGATTATAATTCAATCTTGCAAGGCTGTCTCCGATTTCATTGCGGAGGCAGCCTTGATTCGTTTTATTGTCAGCCTATTTTCATCCTCCCCAGTCCCGACTTTCGTCACTCCAACTCCCGAACAAATCCCCCCTTCTACACCTCATCCATCCTATACAATTTCCAACCGTCAAATTGCAGGATAATTCTGTGCAACTGGGTGCCCTGACGAAGCGCTTCTACCCTTGGAGCCTCAGCGTATCGCTTGATTTGCGCTTCAGCATCTGACCATTGTTTTTGGATGGCAGACAGATAAGCCTCAGCAGTCATACCTTTTTCCTTTTTGGGAATCAGTTTCAACTCCAAAATATAACTATGCTTCGTCGGATAATGAGTCAAATCCGGCAAAAGGAAGAAATCACAGAAACCATGATTCAACTCTAGCTCCGGAGCCGTATAATAGTAATTGTTCAGATTCAAATACGCCATGAAGAAACCCTGCAGATTGCGCTCTGCCTCAATACCATCACGCACAGACGAAACCTTAGCATAACTATCTGCCAAAAACTGCAAACCCTCACGCCATCTACCATCATACGCCATATCGTAATAATAATCGGTAAGCTGATTGGTATTCAGATACGCTTTTTCCGAAAACATCTCCAGCAAATAACTGTAATACTGCTTCCTCACATTATTATTCGGAATCCCAAGAATCAGTTTATCCCCTCGGGTGGCCTTGATAGTAAGCATGCCGTAATAGAACAGCAGACTTGGAAAAACATCGGGATCCGTAATCTGATGTGCCGGGAAAGTTTCCTCCAGCCTGCAGGTTATCTCGCCCGTCTCGGCAATATTTCTGATAATGCCCTTGCGGTCGCCATCCAGTTTGTCGAGATTGATAAGCCGGCGCATCTTGTTGTAATCCGTCATAGTGTTGGGATCAATCATCTCTTTCGGAGCCTCACCCGAACTCATGTAATTGCGGAGATAATAGAGAATCATATCGCAATTAAACACCTTGCTCTGTTTTTCCAAAGCATCCGCCGAGAAACAATAGTTATCATACCAGGGTTTCATGTTACTGATAATCGCCTCAATATCGCTATCCGGACGGATGGCCCCTTTTTCCTTATAATAGGTAAACATCCCCCGAACATCCTCCGTAGAAAAGCCCAACATCTGGTTGAACTCCGGCTTCGTAGAAATATGCCAACCGATATTGAAACCACTCGTCACATCATCCAGGGTCACAGGACTAACTCCCGTGATGAAAATCCTGTCGAAATTACCCTTGAACTTCTTGAAGATGTCACGATAGAAACCTTCGGCATGGGTGATTGCCCAATACACATCCTCACCCTGTTCGTTAAGCACGGTGTTGGTGAAGTTGTCGTATTCGTCGATAATCAGGTAAAGAGGGTATCTTTTGGATTTCGCCTCGTTTAGGATAACAGCCAGTTTGCCCGTCGCAGTTTCCGTTTCTTCCACCTTTTTAATCGCATACTCGCTATAATATTCCTGATAATCCCGGATAAAGCCGTCCAATTCCACACCCAAATAAAAGTTGAAGTTCTGTTCAAGCTTTTCTATGCTGCCTCCTACCTGCGAAAAGTCGAGATGAAGAACCTGGAATTTACCCTGCAAGGGAGTAGGATGCTTGCCTATCCACAAATCACCAAACCACGCATCAAACCTATCCTGGGTTCGTAGGTCGTAATAAGCATGGAGCATGCTGATGAATACGCTCTTGCCAAAACGGCGAGGGCGAATAAAAAAGAGATTGTCTGCCTCCTCTTCCAAAAGAGGCAGATACATGGTCTTATCCACGTAATACTGATTTCGCTCCACAACTTTCACGAAATCCGAAACTCCGTATGGTACTCTTTTCACATTCTCCATAATCCTACGTTTTAATTCTATCCTGCAAAAGTAAGCAAAAATATCGTAATCACAAAATTATATGCAATAAAAAATCCTAAGACTATGAGAGAAAATCCTCCCCTGATGAGCGTGGGTAGCGGAACGCATAAGGTTGGGATAGAAAAGCGTTAAAAAACGCTTCGAAAATAAAAATAATCGCATCAGAATTTGTTGATTTGAAATTAAATCCATATCTTTGCCATTAATTTTACTAACAAAAAACTGTGAACTATGAGAAAAAAGAAAATGATCAGATTGCTTTTAGCTTGCGGTCTGTTGATGTCGCCGGTTATTGCACAGGCTGACAACGAGCCCAAGATGGTTGTGACCACAGTTGAGGGAAGTTCTTATGAGTTCTTCATCGCCGACAATCCAACCATCCAGTACAAGGAGAACCTGTTGGTTTGCCAGAACGACAAGGGACTGTCTGTCTCCGTAGAGGCAGCTAACGTCAAGTCGTTCAAATTCTTCCCATCAGAGAGCGACACAGGAATCAACCAGGTTAGCTTCTCCAGCAGTTTCGGCTCGAAACTCTCTGGGCTGACAGCCGGTTCTAAAGTGCTGGTAGTATCCCTGGATGGCAAAGTAGTAAAAAGCCTGAAGGCCAACGACTCGGGCACCATCGACATCGACTTCACCCAGTTGCCACACGGCATCTTTGTGGTAAAGACGGAGAAAGGCGCATTCAAAATTCAACATTAACAACAATTTTAAAATCAGACGATTATGAAAAAGAACTTTTTACTTGCAATGGTAGTTATGCTGATGACAGCTGTCAGCTCTTTCGCTCAGAAAGAATACAATATGGTGATTACGCTCAGTAACGGCACCACAGTAACATTGGGTCACAACGACATCAAGGAGATTACCTTCAATGATGGCGAGGTAGCGATTTCAGGCAACATGGTGAACACCATCGACAGCCTGGCACAGGTAAGCCAGAATCAGGAAACTCATATAAAAGCGGTAGAGGCAAGATCAATGGAAATGAGTTACGATATTTTAAATAGAACAGAAATGCTCAACCAGCAAGTTGATGTCAATATGGACGAGACAAAAGCCAGAATTGAAGAATTGAAATCTACGTTGAAAAACAATATCGCAGCAGCAGAGACTGAGATTGCAGAAACCAGCGCTAGAGTTGCCAATACTGAGGCGGCTTTACAAAATGCCAATGAATTGATAAAGCAGCAAAGTGATGAGATTAATGCTTTGAATGCGAAAATTGATGCTCTCAAAACTTTAATCGAGAAATATCATCCGGAAAAATAACATCTAGCATTCAATAAAAAGTCCTAAGATACATCTTTCTCTGTATCTTAGGATTTTCTATTTTTATATTTTCTTTTAATCTTGTATTTTCCTATCTTATTTATCCTTCTATCTTATTTCTTCCTGGCTATGATTATCGTTACACCTGCAAGGATGGCGAGGATGCCGATGGCAAGCTGAAGAGAGAAACTCTCGCCGAAAATGCAGACGCCGATGATTACTGCCGTTACAGGCTCCAAGGCTCCCATGATGGCGGCTGGCGTGCTGCCGATGAGATTGATGGAGATGGTCATGAAGAAAAGCGACAATACCGTTGGCAACAATGCAAGCTGGACGGCATAAGCCCATTGCACCGGAGTTTGCAGCATCTGAATCTTCTCGCCCGCAATGAACGAATAGATGAGCATCGTGATGAGTCCGAACACCAGGATGTAGAACGTGAACTTGATGTTCGACATGCCCGGATTCTTCCACTGATTCACCGAGATGATGTAGAGCGAATAAAGCAGCGACGAACACATCACCAGCGCAAAACCGGCCGTGCTCAACTTGTCGTTGCCGTCGCCCTGATAGAGCAAGCCCACTCCCGATACTGCCAGCAGAATGGCGAGCGTGGTGGTCCACGTCACCTTCTCATGGAAGAACACCGTCATCAGTATCGCCGTCATGATGGGATAGACGAAGAGGATGGTGCTGGCTATTCCCGCCGCCATGTAATGGAAACTGACGTAGAGCGTAGCCGACGAGAGGGAGAACATACAGCCCAGCGTGGCAAGACGGATCATGTGCCCCCACTTCACCTTGAAACTCTCCTTGCGGAACAGCATCACCACGGCAAACATCAATACCGCCAGGAGATAGCGATAGATGAGCACCGAACTGGAATTGAATCCGTCACCATAGAGCACCAACGTGCCCAAAGGATTGGTACCATAACACACGGCAGCTACAACGCCCGCCGCAAAGCCTTTCACTTTATTACTGCCAAAGCCTTTCACTTTATTACTGCTTGTCATTTTTAATTAAAATGCTTTTTTACTAATTACTAAGTTTTTTCTATACCTTATTATATATGATATGTATCTATCTATAATTATATATTAATACGTTTCTATTTTTATTGGCTTGCAAAAATACTGCAAATTTTCGAGATAAACTAACAAAATCGGATAAATATCTTCTATCAACAGAGAAAAACTCCACATTTCTTGTTCTTTACAAAAATAAATAGTACCTTTGCAATATCTTTGCATTAAAGAATACAAACAAAATAGAATCAGAAATATAAACTAAACAATAAACATTTGTAACTATGGAACAGATTAAAAACGATCAGCTCACCGTTGAGATTTCATCTCTCGGAGCAGAACTTCAGAGCATCAAGGATGCTAATGGTAATGAATATCTCTGGGATGGCGACGCCAAGTACTGGGGGAAAAGATCTCCTCTCCTCTTCCCTATCGTAGGCGGATTGTGGAAGGATACCTACCGCATCGGCGACAAGGAATACACCCAGCCTCGCCATGGCTTCGGTAAGCTCGTTGACTTCCAGCTCGTAGGCAAGACCGGCGACCGTCTTACCTTCGCCCTCATCGACAACGAGGAGACTTTTGAGAACTATCCATTCCACTTCAACCTCGCCGTTTCCTATCGCCTTGCCGGCAACGAACTCCACGTTATCTGGCACGTAGAGAACACCGACGACAAGGTCATCTACTTCCAAATTGGCGGTCACCCTGCATTCAAGGTACCAGGCTGCAAGAAGGGAGAGAAGCTGAAGGCTTTCCTCAAGCTCGACAACGAGGCTCCTACCCGCCTCTTCGCTACCATCGGCGGATGCGTTGACCCTAACGCCCGTGAGACCGTAGAGACCGACAACGGAATCCTGGAGGTAACAGACGAATCGTTCGCAGACGATGCCTACATCTTCGACAAGAGTCAGGTGAAGAAGGTTACTCTGCTCAACGAGAAGGGCGAGCCACACGTAACCGTAGAGTTCAAGACTCCAGCCGTGGGTATCTGGAATCCGGGCAACCACGCTCCATTCGTCTGCATCGAACCTTGGTTCGGCACATGCGACTGGGCTGAATACACCGGCGAGTTCAAGGATAAATACATGATGAACAGCCTGCAGCCAGGTGCCAGCTTCATGAGTGAATACATCATCAGAATAGAAAAATAAGCCATCGTTCATAGCAATAAATAATGGAAGAAAAAGATAATTTGCAGCTCCCCGAGAACGCATTCCGCGAACTCAAGGACGGGGAGGAATACAAGCCGCTGATGTCGCCAGACAAGGTCTATCCCGAGGTAAACGGATGGTCGGTTACATGGGGCATAGTGATGGCCGTCATCTTCTCTGCCGCCGCAGCCTATCTGGGCTTGAAGGTGGGTCAGGTGTTCGAGGCAGCCATCCCTATCGCCATCATCGCCGTGGGCGTAAGCACCGCCACCAAGCGCAGCAAGGCACTGGGCGAGAACGTCATCATCCAGAGCATCGGAGCCTGCTCGGGTGCCGTGGTGGCAGGAGCCATCTTCACCCTGCCAGCCATCTACATCCTGCAGGCTAAATATCCGGAAATGACAACTTCGTTTATGAAGATATTCATGGCTTCTGCCCTGGGAGGCGTGTTGGGAATCCTGTTCCTCATTCCTTTCCGCAAGTACTTCGTAAGCGATATGCACGGTAAATATCCATTCCCTGAAGCCACTGCCACCACGCAGGTGCTGGTGAGCGGAGCCAAGGGTGGCGACCAGGCTAAGCCCCTGCTCATCGCCGGACTGGTGGGTGGTCTTTACGACTTCATCGTAGCCAGTCTGGGATGGTGGAACGAGAACTTCACTTCCCGTGTGGTAAGTCTGGGATGCGACCTTGCCGACAAGGCGAAGCTCGTGTTCAAGGTGAACACAGGTGCAGCCGTATTGGGATTGGGTTACATCATCGGATTGAAATACGCCTTCTACACCTGTCTGGGTTCGCTCGTGGTATGGTGGCTGATAGTGCCAGGCATGAGCGTTATCTTCCACGACAGCGTGCTCAGCGCCTGGGATCCCAGCATCGTGAAGACCGTAGGTGCGATGAGTCCGGAGGAAATCTTCCGTGCCTACGCCCGCAGCATCGGTATCGGCGGTATCGCCATGGCAGGTATCATCGGCATCATCAAGAGCTGGGGCATCATCAAGAGTGCCGTAGGTCTGGCTGCCAAGGAGCTGAAGGGCAAGAGCGATGTGGATGAGAACGTGAAGCGCACCCAGCGCGACATCTCTTTCAAGATCATCGCCATCGGTTCGCTCGTCACCATCCTCATCACCTTCCTCTTCTTCTGGTTTGGCGTGATGGATGGCAATCTGCTCTTCGCCGTCATCGCCATCCTGCTGGTGGCAGCCATCGCCTTCCTCTTCACCACCGTGGCAGCCAATGCCATCGCCATCGTGGGTTCCAACCCTGTATCGGGAATGACCCTGATGACGCTCATCTTCGCCTCTGTGGTAATGGTGGCAGTGGGCTTGCGAGGTCCTGGCGGAATGCTTGCCGCCCTGATTATGGGTGGTGTGGTTTGCACAGCCCTTTCGGTGGCAGGTTCGTTCATCACCGATTTGAAGATTGGTTACTGGCTGGGTACTACGCCTAAGAAGCAGGAGGGATGGAAGTTCCTCGGCACCCTGGTGAGTGCGGCTACCGTGGGCGGCGTGATGATGCTGCTCAACGAGACCTACGGATTCGCTTCCGGCTCTCTGGCTGCTCCTCAGGCCAATGCGATGGCTGCGGTCATCGACCCTTTGATGAATGGTGTAGGTGCGCCTTGGGTGCTCTATGGCATCGGTGCCCTGATAGCCATCGTGCTTACCTACTTCAAGATTCCAGCCCTGGCTTTTGCCCTGGGTATGTTCATTCCGCTGGAACTGAACGTTCCGCTGCTGGTAGGTGGTGCCATCAACTGGTATGTTACTTCGCGCAGCAAGGATGCCAAGGTAAATGCGGAGCGTGGCGAGAAGGGTACGCTCATCGCCAGCGGTTTCATTGCCGGTGGAGCCTTGATGGGTGTAGTCAGCGCCCTGCTGAAGTTTGGCGGCGTAGAGGCCAGCATCGCAGACAGCTGGTGGGCAGACCCAATGTCAGAAGTTTGCTCGCTCATCGCCTACATCTGCCTGATAGGTTTCTTTATCAGAGCAACGAAGAAATAAAAAGATTGATTTTCGGAAGAGATTGATTTTCGGAAGAAAAGATTTTAAAAGATAAAAAGTCGGGACATACGATTGCATGTATGATTCCCGACTTTTTTGTTATGATGCACCTGATACGATATTTAAAAATATCGTATTTACTAACACTAAAGTATTCAAGTTTCGCAAGTAGCATCCTGCCGTCCCCGAAGGGGGCGAACAGGGGCAAGACTGGATGTGGTTCGCCCCCTTTGGGGACGCTTTCTCCCTACTATTGGTTGTCCGCAGGTTCCATGACCTTCGGTCATTCCACCAGCGGTTATTGAAAGTTGGCCCCCTTCGGGGACCGAAGGTTACTTGCGAAACTTGAATAAAAAGATGTAATATGTAACTTTGCAGCACAAAAAAATGAGAAAAAGCTTCAAAAACATGGGCAAAGAGGGATTTATTGCATTTTTAAACAAAACCAAAACATCAAAATATTATATTCCGTTCAATATCCGTTTATCCTGCATATTTTCAGCTTTTTATAAAATATGCTTATATTATCTTTGTTATGAAAGATTGTGTTATCTGCACGGAAAACGGCAAGAGAGAAAGAAATGGTTTTTCCAAGAATTATTAGCAGAAAGTAGCACTCGGGGCTATGAAAATGTGCCTCCGATGGCACTTTTCACCCCTACAGAAGGGTAAAAAGAGAGGGGCAAAGGAAGGTTGGAGAGGGCTCGAAAAAGCTATTTTTAGAACATATTTTACATTATTCACAAGAGTAAGAGGAAGGAAAAAGGGAACAAGAAGAGAGGTAAAGCCCCTTAAGCCCCCCTTACCGGAACATAAAGCAAACTGTCAAACGAATCAACAATAGTACATAATAAACTAATTATCAATGGCTTATTTTTAATAAAAGTTTTCAGAAATACTTTTCTTCAGAAGTTCTATCCGGTCATTTCCGGTCATGGTCATTTTCGGTCATTTTGGTTTCGGGGGCGCTAAATCCCCTTATAGTATAATATAAATATATATTTATATTATACTATAGAACAAATGACCAAGTTCCATTTGAAAATGACCGAAAATGACCATGACCGAAAATGACCGGGGGAAATGAACATGCAAAAATAGCATTTAGTTAAATTACAATATATCAACCACTTACACCATTTTTACCATCTTATTTCCGTAAAAACTTGATTTCGGCTTTAAAATTTCGTATCTTTGCACCGGCAATCGAAAGAACAGCCTTTTGTGCCTCAGGGCGGTCATCATAGAAGACCGCAGCGGGTCTTAAATGATGGCAGGCGCCGGTCATCAATGAAGACCAGAAAAAGCACAGGAAACGGGCTTTCTGGGTAGTTGTGATTTACAAGAACTCATTAAACACAAAACGAGTATGATTAACTACAGCATCGTAATGCGCAGCGTGAACGCAAACCTTTTGGAGATCAACCAGGCAAAGTCACGCATCAACCAGGCTAAGCAGGAGGGTAAGAATCCTGACCAGAAGGACCTTGACCTCGTGAAGACCGAGAAGCAGAATGCGTTCGCCATCTCGCAGTACACCGATGTGATGACCATCGAGAAGTTTGCCAAGCACATCACTTCTCACGGCAGTGTGTATTCAAGAGCTGACATCAGCGCCATCCTCTACATGGCAGTGGACTGCATGAGAGAGATGCTGCTCGAGGGCAAGAAGATTCGTCTGGGCGACCTGGGTGACTTCTCTCTCCTGCTCGGCTCCAAGGGCGCAGAGACTGCCGACAAGTTTACGGCGCAGAACATCACCCAGGTGAAGGTTCAGTGGGAGCCTGGCAAGGAGTTCAAGAACCTGCTCGACGACGCCGAGTTCAACCTCGTGGCTAGCCGCAGCGCCCAGGCTGCTGTGCTGAAGGCCATCAAGGAGGGCAAGACCAACGTTGACCTCAACGCCCCTATCGACCCTGACGGCGGCGACGACGGCAACGGCGGAAGCAGCTCTACTGGCGGCGGAAGCAATGCAGGCGGCAGCGGAACCACCGGCTCTGAAGGCGGTAACACCGGAGAGGGCTCAGGCAAGACTGACCCAGGTTCCAGTGACGGCGACAACACGGATGTAACTATCTAGCCGATGGAGAGTGCCATAAGTATCTTGCCTAGGGTATAATCCGTGCCTAAAAACTAAAAGATGATGAAAAAAGAAACTTGGAAAATGGTGATTCAGATAGCCATCAGCATCCTGACGGCCATCGCCACCTCGCTCGGAGTAACAAGCTGCATGTAAGCTAAAAAAGAAACTGAAAAGAAAAGCAAACCGCTCCACCTATTTATATATATAGGCGGAGCGGTTTTTACAGCAGATTCACATACTCTGCCGGCTTCATGCCATACTGCTTCTGGAAGCACTTGGCAAAATAGCTGGAACTGCTGAAACCTGTCATTTCGCTCACTTCGCTGATGCGATACTTGCGCTCCTGCAACAAGCGGGCAGCCGTGCTGAGACGTATCGCCTGTATCAGTTCGTTAGGCGTTACCGCCAGCAGCGTCTTTACCTTATTAAATAAGGAGCTGCGACTCATGCCCAGCTTATCTGCCAGGAACTGTACGTTTAAATCCGGATTCGCAAGATTGTCTTTTATCAGCTTCTCCAAATCCACCAGGAACCTGCGCTCTGGAGGATAATTCTCTTCCTCTGCTGCAGATGATTCCGCCGAAGAGGCAAAAGATACAAATTCTGCTGATGGTCCTGCAGAAGAATCTGCAGAAGAAGCCTTAGATGAATCCCCGGCGGCTGTTTCCTTAGGGAATCGGAATATCAGCGTGCGGCGCATTTCTATCAGCTGGTTCACACTCGCCACGAGATACTTCATCGAGAACGGCTTGGAGATGAACACATCAGCTCCACAAATCTTACTCTGAGCCTTGCTATCCTCATCAGTCTTCGCCGACAGTATGACGATTGGCAGATGGCAGATACTCTTGTTCTGGCGCACCTTCTGGCAGAATTCAACTCCGTTCATCACAGGCATTATCCAACTGGTAATAATCAAACTCAGCTCGTCGTGCTTAGACAATATACGCAGTGCCTGCACGCCGTTATCTGCCACCAGCATTCTGTATTTTCCTGACAGAGAGTTTACGATGAAATCTCTCATGTCCTTATCATTCTCCACTACCAGGATGGTAGGGCGATTGTCCATAGGAGCCTCAGGAACAGGCTCAGAAGATGGCTCAGAAGATGGCTCAGAGGCTGATGCTGAAACTGCCGATGATTCAGCCGATGATTCTGCCTCCATCAGCTCTACCCTATTGCCATCGAGCAGCTTGTCTACGAGAACCAGCATTCGCTGGGAATTGCGGCTGAAAACATCTATCAAACCATCCATCTCGTCGACGTTCTTCATATCATCCTTATTCATACGATTCTTCCTCGAATCATCATTCTTCATATCGTCCTCCATCAATCCCTCCTTCACTTTCTGCCACTTCTCCTTCAGAGCATCCAGCGGACCGAGAATCAGGGTGAGCGGAATGCGGATTTCGCGGGCAACCATAGCGAAGAACTGCAGGCGAGCATCGCGCAGCTCCAGCTCCTTCTTCTCTGCCAAACTATCCAGCTCCTGCTGATGGCGAAGCTTCAGCTTCTTCCATTCATACCATACGAGCAGACCGATGAGAAGCAGATAGATGAACTTGGCTGGAAGCGACCACCAGAATGGCGGATGTACTTCTATCTGAAGCGTTGCCTCGTTCTCAGACCACACGCCGTCGTTGTTGGTAGCCTTCACACGGAAGGTGTAGCTGCCGGCTGGCAGGTTATCATAGGCGGCACGGGGTTCGTGGGTGGTGGTCCATTCATTGTCGAATCCATCGAGCTTATAGCTGTAGAGATTCTTCTCGGGAGAAACGTAGCTCATCGACGAGAACGAGAAGGTGACGGCATTCTCATCGTGAGAGAGACTGATTTTATCCACCTTGTCCAACGCCTCGGGAAGCTTATCGGAACCCACCTCCAAGCGCTTGTTGAAGAGCGAGAGAGAAGTGATTGCCACAAGCGGCACTATATGATTGAGCTTAACCTGCTGCGGACGGAAGGCGTTGAAGCCCTGGGTGGTGCCGAAATAGATTCTGCCATCGGACGAGAGAAGACAGGAATTGGCAAGAAACTGGTCGCTGGTCAATCCGTCGAAACGGCAGAACATCCGTACCGGCTTGTTCTCGGAATACTGCACGATGCCCTTGCCCGACGACAGCCACATGCTGCCCCGGGCGAAGAGGATGGACTTGAAATCCTGACTTGGAGCATCGATGGCGATGCGGCGGAAGGTATCGCTGGATGGCAAATATTCGCACAGCCCCTGACGGGTGGCTACGAAGAGGCGACCCTTGCCGTCAATCTGAATGCTGTTTACCTGGTTGCTACCCAGCGAGCAGGTATCCTTCTCGCTGTAGAGATACTGCTTCCAAGTGTTGTTGCGGCGAAGACACCAGAGCCCGTTTTCCTGCGTGGCGAACCAAAGGTTGCCCTGCCGGTCTTCCTCCATATCCATGGTAAGACTGTTGAAGTACTTCACTCTTCTGAACTCCTGCTTCTGATCATCGAGCAGGAAGGCACCCAGCATGGATGTGGCCCAGAGGCGGCGTTTCCTGTCGCGGTAGAAATAGTAGCAGCTGCTGTTCAGTACGTAGCTGTCCATCCTGACGGGCGTCTGCACCCCCGTGGCCATGTTCATCCTGATGATGCCCCTGCCGTAGGTTCCCACCCACAGGTTGTCGCCATCCACAAACAGCGCATGGGCGTTGTATTTCGCCATCGCCTGCTTGCCTGGGAAATCTACGAAACTGTCGGTCTGTGGGACGTAGCAGTCGAGGCCTGCATCGTCGGTGGCTATCCAGATGCGATGGCGGGCATCCTCAGCAAAGCGGCTCACCACGCTGCCCTGCAGTGCGTCAAGGGAAGGGAAATACATGTCAAAACGGTTGCGCATGGCGGAAGAGGGGAAGTAGCCCACACCACCATAGTAGGTGCCTATCCAGAGGCCATCTTCCCTATCTCTCATGATGCCGTAGACGAATCGCTCGGCGGTGCGGCGTGCAGGATTCTCCACCTCCGACAGCATGCGCCACTGGTTGGTCATCCTGTCATACTGCACCAGTCCGTCATCGCTGCCAACGAGCACATAGCGGCTGTCTCCATAGAGCTTGTGGATGAAGTTCATGCCGTTGCCCGGCACAGGGGGAATGAGGAGTTTGGCAAAGCCGTCGTTGCTCACGCGAAAGAGTCCTTCCTTCCAGGTTCCCACCAGAATGCTGCCATCTGCATTTGCCAGCATCGCCATTCCCCTGAGCTGGGTAGCATCTCCCTTCAGGGCGAAAGGCTTGAAGTTGTCGGCAGTTTTCTGAAGGCGGAAGAGCGAAGCCCCTTTCTTGCGGCTGAGCGCCCACACCTGTCTGTTGACATCGATGAGCACACAATCTGCATTGCCCCTGCTCGCCTTCATGGAATAATGGTGGCAGTAATGGGTGGTAAGGTTGTATTTGAAGATTCCCTGGGTTTCGGTGGAAATCCATGCGTTATGCTCCCCGTCAACAACAATATGGTTGACGGAGGAAGTGATTTGTTCGTCGAGTTTCCGGAATTGCCCGGTGGTAAAACTGAAGAGAAAGACTCCCTTCCGGGTTCCCACCAGGAGGCCTTCGTCAGAGACGGCAAGTGCCTGGATATCCTGGTTGAGCTGCATGGCAGCATTGCAGTAGGTGATTATCTGGTAGCCGTCGTAGCGGCAGAGTCCGTATTCGGTGGCTAGCCATACAAAGCCGTTTTTATCCTGCACAATGCTCTTCACGGCATTGCTGGGCAATCCCGTGTTCATGGTGATGGAGCGCACCTGCGGATTTCCGGTCATTTTCCTGCCCCATGAGCTGGCGGGCACCATTGCCATCAAGAGGGTGCCAGCCAGGATTATCATCATTTTCTTCATTTTCAAGTAATTTCAGTTCAGTTCTTATTCTTGTCTTTTCTATCTCTCTTTTACTTCTGCTATCTTTAACAGTTTCTTTTACTTTTTTGCCTGTCTATTTTTTTATTGTTTATTCTCTACTGTTTCTTCTGTTTATGGATTTCTCCTTTCATTATTTCTTTCTGATACTTTCGCGGTATTTCAGCGGCGACGTATGCAGATGTTCCCTCACGTATTTGCCGAAGAACGAGGTGTTGGAGAAGCCCAGAATGCCCGATACTTCCTTGATTGACATGGAGGTGGAACGCAGATAGTATGTAATATCTGCCAGGGTGTATTCCGTAATCCAGTCGATAGCCGTCTTGCCCGAATGGCGCTTGCAGATGATGGAGAGGTACTTGGGCGTGATGCAGAGCTGGCGGGCGAAATACTCCACGGGGCGATGCTTGATGTCCTCCTGCTGCAGATTCTCCAGAAACTTGTCGAAGAGTTCGACGGTGCTGGAGTTCAGATCGTCTGCCGACATATCCTCGAGCAGCAGATTGCTCACTGCCAGCAGGGCGCTCTTGAGCAGCGTCTCCACTATCTCGCGGCGATAGGGCTTCCACGAGGTGCGCTCGCTGAAGGTGGTGTCGAGGCAGAGGCGCACCAGTTCGGTGAACTTGGCGTAGAACTTCATATCCACCTCGTTCATCTTCAGTACCAGCACCTTGCTCACATACATGGCGCGGTTCCACACCGAGATATGCGACTGAAGGATGCTGAGCAGTCCATGGTTGCTTACGCACATTGCCGTGCACGAAAAATCGTCCGACACCTCCTTGATGTCGAGTATGGAATTAGGGGGACTGATAAAGATGTCGCCCCTTTCTACAGAGAATTCCCGCCCGTTGAGTTCAGCCTTCAGGCTTCCCCTGTAGCAAGATGCAATCATGTTCATCTGGAACCTCATCGGGTCGGGGTTCTGCAACACCTTGACATTGTCGATAATCAAGATATCCTCGTCGAGATAGCTGGCGCTGATCTCGGCACTTTGCGCAAACTCACCTTCCTCGATGCGCTGCTTCACGTCCTTCTGTTCTTTCATTAATACGTTTTTAAAATCTTCATTCTTCGTTCTTCACTCTTCACTTTCTAGAACGCTTCCCTGTACTTATTTTCATCCTTATCCTCCAGCATGGAGAGATAGCTCTGGTAGCGGCTGGCTGCGATGTAATGATTCTCCACAGCCTTGATCACGGCACAGCCCGGTTCGTGAGTGTGGGTGCAGTCGGAGAACTTGCAGTCTTGCGAGAACTTGAATATCTCCTTGAAATAGCTGGTGAGCTCCTCCTTCTCAATATCGAAGGTTCCGAAGCCCTTGATGCCCGGAGTATCGATGAGATAGCCGCCCTCTGGCAGGGTGAGCATCTCGCTGAAGGTGGTAGTATGCATTCCGCTGTTGTGCGCCTCGCTGATTTCTGCGGTGCGCTGGGCAGCATCGGGGATGAGCTGGTTGATGAGCGTGGATTTTCCCACGCCGCTGTTGCCGCTGAGCAGAGACTTCTTGTCCTTGATGAGCGGGCGCAGTTCGTCAACTCCTTCACCTGTGGCTGCCGAGATTTCCACGCACTTGTATCCGATGGTTTCATAGAGGGTGCGCATCATTTTCTCGTAGTGCAGCTCTTGCTCGGAGAGCAGGTCGCACTTGTTGAACACGATGATGACAGGCACTCTGTATGCTTCGGCTCCGGCCAGGAAGCGGTCGATGAAGGTGGTGGATGTCTCCGGATAGTTCACGGTAACCACGAGCAGTGCCTGGTCTACGTTGGCTGCCAGGATATGACTCTGCTTGCTGAGGTTAGGTGATTTACGGATGATGTAGTTGCGGCGGTCTTCGATGGAAGAGATGAAGGCGGTGCCTTCCTGGTTGGTGATGAGCTGCACGTAGTCGCCCACCGCCACGGGGTTGGTGCTGCGGATTCCCTTCAGTCGGAAATTACCTTTTATCTTGCTTTCAATCAGCTGGCCATCGTCAGTCTTGACGGTGTACCAGCTGCCTGTAT
>ERZ1023701.100-NODE-100-length-32403-cov-64.651663_pt1 | contig 32403 bp, 18 predicted proteins | sample MGYA00380350_ERZ1023701 | MGnify/ENA primary metagenome ERZ1023701 (study PRJEB33179, sample SAMN07449025) | human gut metagenome | biome: Human-gut; feature: Human associated habitat; material: Faeces | host: Homo sapiens | place: India:Kasaragod | collected... | reverse complement strand
TTTCTCCATAAAAATATACTAATTTTCAGGCGGTTTTTTAATTCCGCCAACAGGTCTTTAATATTATTTTTGTTGTAGCCTCTGCAATGTTGCTAGGAACGATTATTTGTATCTCTCCATTATTTGGCGTACTTTGTGAGGCATATAAAATTTCATTTGTAGAATCTATAAAATAAAGTCTAATACTATCAGTGAAAGAAGTTAGTATTATGAATACATTTTCTTCTTGTTCAACAGACAGGATGACTTGTCTGGGTGGAGCATGACGCTTGCCTGGATCCTGCTCAAAATGATTGGCTCCAATCATGATTGGCTCTATAATATATGTTGTGTTTCTTGCTGCTGCATTAGTAAGTGCTAGCAAACAAAACATACTTAAGATAATATATCTTTTCATAATTACTTTGTTTTGATTTCGCATGCAAAGTTACTTGTTTTTGCTTTCAAAGCCAAATAATTGAGTGTGCAATGTGTGTGCATTTATATGCGCACTATCCTGTCTGTGGTGCTCATCGTTGATACTCTGTTAGTTATAGCGTTTTTATGAAATCGTCCCATTTGGGGGCACTAGCGGATTTCTTAAATACTTTAGCGTACAATCTGCCTCTTGTTGAGTTGATTGCTTCTTTCGAATGATTCGTAAATTTAGCAATATATGTAGGCGAAATGCCAATTTTGACCATGAGACATACTTTTAGCTCATGATCACTAACTTCATAAAAACTGTTTAAGTTGTTGGTGAAGTTTGGATATATTTCATTTACTGTTTTTTCTAAATCTTTCCAATGTGAATCTTGAAGAGTATAACTTCCATCTTCTATCTCATGTTGTATGATTTGATGGATTTCTGATTTTTTGAAAGCACAGTTCTCTTTCTGTATGTTTTGTTTATTTTTTTGTTCACTGCTTCTCTTTAGAGTTTCATATTTATCTAGTTTCAATTCTAAATTTTTACGCTTTTGTTTGATGTTTGAATAGGTCATGAAGGATAGACCTATGATTGAAATCAAAGTAATCGTTAAGCAGATTATTATAATTGACAAAACGGTGTTGTGACTATTTAAACTCTCATTTTCTTTTTCTTTTAATTTATAATTGTATAACTGTTCGATTCGTTTGATGGATTCAATATCTGAGAATTTGCTAACGGAGTCAGAGTATTGGTTGTAGTTGTTCCATATATCGAGTATATGAGGATTCCTATCGTTTACAAGAATCTTCGATAGTTGATCTTTGTAAATACTCTTTTTTGCCCATATTGTTCCACTATCTAATAGCCATGACTCATATTTGTTTTTAAGTTCATCTTCTCCTGTAGCTTCATATAATTTATAGGCTGTGGCATAAATTCCGCTTTTGTTGTCGCCGTAATTTTCAATATGATTCAAGCTGATGTTCAAGTATTCTTTTGCTCTGCTATAATCTTTTTGCTTTAAGTAGATTACGGCTAATTGGTGAGCAAAAGTTTTTGCCATGAATTCATTTGTATGGATTGATTTTCTGAATCCTTCAGAAAAATACAATTTTGCTGTATTTGTCTCTTGCAAATGAAGATAGTTAGTGCCAATGTCTCTAATGTCAAAAAGCATATTTTGCTTGTTGTTGTTTAAAGAGTCCATAATGTATGCTTTTTTGAGAGTGGTAATGGCATCATGAAAAAGATGGCATTCTTTATATATGTATCCCATCTGGCAATAGATATCTCCTTGTAGGGCATAGTTGTCCTTATTGACAGTTTCTTCTGCTTTTTGATAGAGAATAAGTGCCTTGGGTGAGTCCCCTAAGTCGGAATTCACTCTACCTGCTAGATAGTATGCTTGTGCCAAGGCATCTCCGTCCTTTTGGTCTTGGAAGTAATTGACAAGTGAGTCAATCTCTTTTTTCCTGTTTTTGATGGGGTGGTAACCTTTATCTGCAATTTTTAAGCGCAGAAGTTTGCTGTACATGTGGTTGGGCTTTGCTTCTAGGAGTCCAAGTCGCTCCATGCTGTCTAAGGCTTGTTCACCTATTTTGTAGTCTTTGTTGATAGTGCGGTCTATTTCTTTCAGACGGGGTGAGATTTCTTGCTTGCATGAGGTGGCTGCCATCAATGTCAGCAAGAAAAGTAGCCCTATGGTTAAAGCCCAGTGGTTGTTTCTAAATTCCATGTTTGTAATCTTGTTTGAGTTATGTCATCCTAATTAAGAAATGTATTTAAAATTTGGTGCAAAATTACACAAAAAATATGAGAAAACCATTTTTTGGGGGCGAAAATCAAAAATAATCTTCCAAACATTACTCCAATTCAAAAATAATATGTATTTTTGCGCCCAGTTAGATAAAAAGAGTTTGTGAATTTGAGAAATTGAAATTTTGAGGAAGGGAAAATCAGAATGAAGAATGATTTGAAAATCCTCGCCGCAGCTTTGGAGAAGAAGTTCGGCAAGGCACACGTTGAGCACGATAAGAAGGAGGAGCCTCATAAGGCGAAAGTACTGCACAAGGTGTGGGATATTTTGAAAGGAAAGGAGAAACCATCTATTCAGACGCTCAACCGTCTGGCATTGCTTGCCGGCTTCCAGAGCTGGGCAGATTTCCAGGGCGCATTACACGGCACCGACGACGGGTTGGTGAACTATAGCGCCGGGGAATAGATAGAAGATCATAGGATTAAAAAGATATTAGGCATTAAAGTGTGGTTTTTATGTAAAGGAAAGGGCATCCAGTCGTGAGACCGGATGCCCTTCTTCTTCTAATTCTAATTTTTAATAGGTAACCAAGAAAATTACTCGGCGCCCTTTGTGATGGTCTTCTTCTCAGCGATACGAGCCTTCTTACCGGTGAGCTTACGCAAGTAGTACAACTTAGCGCGACGTACCTTACCGTGCTTGTTCACCTCGATAGAATCGATAGCTGGTGACTCGATAGGGAAGATACGCTCAACACCTACAGTACCAGACATCTTGCGAACTGTAAAACGCTTCTTGTCACCATGACCAGAGATCTTGATAACAACACCACGATAGAGCTGGATACGCTCCTTAGTACCCTCGACGATTTTGTAAGCGACTGTGATAGTATCACCTGCCTTGAACTCAGGGAACTTCTTGCCGGTTGCAAATGCTTCTTCAGCAACTTTAATCAAATCCATTTTTTGTATAAAATTAAAAATTGTTTGTCGTTCCAACGCAACATGGCCGGGTAACACTTCTACCCAGACAACAGCGGTTACGCCGAAAAGCGGGTGCAAAGTTACGACTTTTTCTCGTATCTTGCAAATTTTCAGCCACTTTCTTTCTTTTTTCTCGCAGATTTAACTATTTTTCTTTCTTGTCAGTGTCTTTTCTCACAGATTTCACGGATTTCACAGATTTATTTTGTATTTTTGCACTCCAAAACATTAAGATAACAATAAATATGAAGAAAAAGAACGGTATGAAGGTGGCACTTGCATCAACGGTGATGCTGCTGATGGCAAGTCCTGCTTTTGCTCAGAAATTCAAGGTTGCGAAGGTGGAACGCACTCGCATCCTTATCGACAAACGTTGGGATGCCCAGCCCGATGCTGAGGCGGCTGCGTTCATCGCGCCTTACAAGCACAAGGTGGATAGCATCATGGGGCCTGTGGTGGGCAGCATTGCACACGATATGACGCGCCATCGCCCTGAGAGCGAACTCAGTAACCTGCTCAGCGACATCCTGGTATGGGGTGGTAGCCAGTTTGACGAGAAGCCCGTCTTCTCGGTATACAATATGGGCGGTATCCGAAGCAATCTTGCCAAGGGAAAGATCACCGTGGGCGATGTAAACGATATGGCTCCTTTTGAGAACAAAATCTGTTTCCTCACCCTCAAGGGCGACAAGGTGCTCGAACTCTTTCAGCAGATAGCTCATCGTGGCGGCGAAGGACTGAGCCATGCCGTGAGAATGGTTATCACCAAGGATGGCAAACTGAAGAGCGCCACCCTGAACGGCGAACCTATAGACCCGGAGAAGAGCTATCGCATCGCCACCCTCGATTATCTGGCTGAGGGCAACGACCAGATGGTAGCCTTCAAGAGCGGCACCGACGTTTTCGCCCCTAAGCAGAAGGAGAATAATGTGCGCTACATCATTATGAACTACTTCCGCGAGATGAAGGCGCAGGGCAAGGTGGTGGAATCCAAGATAGAAGGCAGATGCTCAGTTGATAGTTTATAGTTTACAGTTTACAGTTTATAGTTGATAGTTCTGATGAAACATACATTATTATATATAGGCATGGTTCTTGCATCTTTCGTGATGCAGCCAGCTACTGTTCAGGCTAAAGCCCAGAAAGAGGCAAAGGTAGTTAAGCAGCTCGTGGTGCTCCATACCAATGATACGCATTCGTGCGTGATGCCCATCAATCCCAATCTTGCCGATACGGCGATGGCAAACCGTGGCGGCTATCTCCGCCGCGTAGCCATGATTAAGCAGGAGCGCAAGGCGAATCCCGACCTGCTGCTCTTCGACAGTGGCGATTTCTCGCAGGGATCCCCTTATTATTCACTTTTCAAGGGCGATGTAGAGGTAGGGTTGATGAATGAGATGAAGTATGATGCCGCCACCATCGGCAATCACGAGTTTGATTTCGGCATCGACAACATGGTTCGCATTTTCAAGATGGCAAAGTTCCCTATCGTCTGCTCCAACTACGATTTTACGGGCACCGAACTGGCTTCCATCGTGAAGCCTTACGTGGTGTTGAAGCGCATGGGGCTGAAGATAGGCGTCTTCGGACTGGGTCCGGAACTAGCCGGTTTGGTTACCGAAGCCAACTATGGCTGTATCAAGTATCTCGACCCCATCGCCAAGGCGAAGGAGATGACGGAGATACTGAAGGAGAAGGAGAAGTGTGATGTCATCATCTGCATCTCCCATCTGGGCTGGAAGATAGATGGCATTGATGATTCCGAGGTAGCTCCAGCCACCCGCGACATCGACCTGATACTGGGTGGTCATAGCCACACCTACTTCAAGCAGCTGGAATATCTGAACAATCTCGATGGCAAGCCAGTGCCTGTAGACCAGAACGGCAAGAGTGCCATCTGGGTAGGCAAGATGACATTGGATATTGTGAAGAATAAATAAAACTTATACAAAGACAAAAAACAAAAAGACTCCCCGAAAAGCACGGGGAGTCTTTTTGTTTTTTTATATCTTATCAGAAAAACTGTTATTCCTTGTTAGAAGAAGCATAGAGTCCGATGCAGGCTCCGAGGAAGCCGCCGCTCTTCTGGGTGCTCAGGTTAGAGGCATCCACGCCCTTGGCAAGCAGCTGCCAGCTGCCGCCTTCCTCGGCATAATAGAAATCATAATATCTGTCGTGACCTTCTACCTTCAGCTTCAGCTTGCCCGCCTTGATAGGGGCTGAGGCGATGGTGACGTTGTTCTTCTCGGCACGGGTCAGGGTAATCATCAGCTTGCCCTTCTTCATGGTCTTACCCAACACGAAGTTGTGGTCTTCCTTCTGGAGAAGTGCCAAACCTGCTATCTCCTTGTCGTTGCGAGGAGTGAAGTTGATTTCTGTCTCGGCAGAGAAGGTGCCGTGCTGCTGGCGTGCCCAGATGGCAGACATCGGTTCACGCTTGTAGATATTGCCTGGCAGCAGATTCATGTTCAGCTTGCCGTTTTCTACCTTATAGCAATCTGTAAAGTCGCGGAGGAACATCCAGCGTGGGTTCAAATCCTTCAGACCAACACCGTTGTCGGCTGCATCGAAGTTATCCACATAGCTGAAGTTACCCGAGAACTCATTCTTTGCGGCTGGCTTCAAGCCTGCCTTTTCGCCTACTGTAGAAATAGGTGTGTTCTTGGCGAGAATCTCTGGCCATCCGTTTTTCCATGTTACTGGCAGGAGATAGGTGTCGCGACCTGTGTTGTACATATCTTCCTCGTAAGGGCGGCAAGCCAGGAACACTGCCCACCAGTTGCCCTTGCCATCTTCTACGATGTCGGCATGGCCGGCACTGGATACAGGGTCCTTGCGGTTTGGATCCAAGCCTGTGCGCTGGGTGAGGATAGGGTTGTTAGGGCATTCCTCCCATGGACCCATCGGATTCTTGGCACGCAGGATTACCTCGCTGTGCCATCCGCCTGTACCGCCTTCTGCACACATCAGATAATAGAACTTGCCCTTCTTGAAGAGGTGTGGACCCTCAATCCAGATAGGACGAGCCTCAACATGGGTTCCGCCACGCAGAATCTCCTTGAAGTCGCCCTTGATGCTGTCGCCCTTCACGTCGAATTCGAAGCAGCGGATAGCACGCTGACCCTCATAGTCGGCACCGCCAACTACCGGACCGTTATGCACGATATATCCCTTTCCGTTGTCATCGAAGAAGAAGCTAGGGTCGATGCCGTCAATCTTCTTCAGATAGATAGGCTCGCTCCAGCCTTTGGAAGGATCTTTTGATTTCACAAAGAAGTTGCCGGCTCCCACATTGGTGGTAATCATATAGAAGGTCTTGTTCTTCTTGTTGTAGCTGATGGCTGGTGCGAAGATACCGCCTGATACATGCTGTCCCTTCAGAGGCACCTGTGATTGGCGGGTGAGCACATGACCGGCAGGAGTCCAGTTTACCAGATCCTTGCTGGTAGAGAGAGGCACACCTGGGAAGAAGGTGAAGGATGAGTTCACCAGATAATAGGTGTCGCCCACGCGGCAGAGCGATGGGTCAGGATAGAAACCTGCCAGCACAGGGTTGTAATACTGATGAGTCTTGTCGATGGGCACGTTAAATCGTGCATCGTTGCCTGCATACTTGAAGTAGTCGAACTGAGCGTTCTGCGCCTGAGCTCCGGCAGCAAGCATCATCGAAAGCGATAAGATTGCTAATTTCTTCATTATGTCCGTTAATTTTTAAAGATTATATATTTCAAAGATTATATTTCAAAAGCTGCTGATTTTCTGTTCTTTTGATAAAAACAAAGCAGCGGAAAACCAAGAGGGTGATAAGCCTTTGGATTTTCCGCTGCAAAGTTACTGCTTTCTTTATAATCTTTCTTTTTGAAATGTAACCAAAACTTTTCGCTATGTTTCTTAGCCAGTCTGTATTGTTACATATAATTTTTATCTATCCTTTTTAGAAATGTTTCTACTCCTTTATGGCATTCTGCATGTATTCTCTAGGAGAACAGCCGTAGAGATTCTTGAACATGGTGCTGAAGCTTGCCGAATTGGAGAAACCGCAGATGTACATCACGTCGGTGATGCTCTGCTTGCCATCCTTCAGCAACTTGGCTGCCTGCTGCAGTCGGATGTTGCGGATGAAGCTGTGAGGAGTCTGGTTGGTCAGCTCCTTCATCTTGCGATGCAGGTGCACTCGGCTGATGCCCACCTTCTGGGCTATCATGTCTACACTCAGGTCGGAATCGCCGATGTTCTCGTTAATCACCTCCATCACGCGCTGCATCAGTGCATCATCTGGAGTCTGAATCTTCCTTTGTTCCACCTTCTCCTCCTGACTCTCTTTGCCCGTAAACTTATTTTTCAGCGTGCGGCGCATGGTGAGCAGGTTGATGATGGTGCGGCGCAGGATGTCCATGTTGAATGGTTTCAGAATGTAGGCATCTGCTCCGGTCTGCAAACCTTCCAGCTGGTCTTCTTCTCGGCTCTTGGCGGTGAGCAGGATGATAGGCACATCGTTGGTATTGATATTCGCCTTCAGCTTGGTGCAGAGGGTGGTACCATCCATCTCAGGCATCATCACGTCGCTGATGATGAGGCCTGGCTTGTTCTTCAGAATCTCGTTCAGTGCCACCTTGCCGTTAGGATAGGTGCGTATCTTGAAGTCGCTGGCGAGCTGTGCCTTCAGATAGTCCTGGATATCCTCCTCGTCTTCCACAATCACGATTTCAGCCTTGTTTCCCCTTGCTGAGGCAGGCAGCTTGCCCTGCATATCCGTTGTTACGGCTGCGCTTTCGGATTTTTCGGCATTTTCCGTCTCCTTCACCTCCTGTTCCAGCTGTTTCACCTCGGCAAGTTCCAGGTTCTGTTTTTCCTTCACCTCTTCTTCGGCGATGAGTTCTTCGGGTTTCAGATGGTCCTTGCCCAGCGGAATGCGGATGATGAACTCGCTGCCGTGCTCAAACTTGCTTCCCTTCTCGCCCTCGTTGTTGCGGGCAGAGATGGAGCCGTAGTGCAGTTCCACGAGCGAGCGGGTGAGGTCGAGACCGATGCCTGTGCCTATGTTGCGGTCGTTAGGGTCGGAAGGACTCTGGTAGAAGCGCTGGAAGATGGTTTCCAGCTTATCCTTCGGGATGCCGATGCCGCTATCCTTGATGCTGATGTAGGCATGGTGGTCGGTGTGGGTGAGCGAGAGCAGGATGTGGCCTGCCGTAGGGGTGAACTTGAAGGCGTTCGAAAGGATGTTGATAATCACCTTGTCAAAGTTGTTTCGGTCTATCCATACGGGCAGTTCTTCGCTGTCGTGCTGGTATTCGAAGTCGATGTTCTTGGCCAGAGCCTGCTGCCTGAAGAGTTCGTATTCCTCGTTGATGAACGCCACCATATCGGTCTGGCACATGCGCATCATCATCTGTCCCTTGTCTATCTTTCTCAGGTCCATCATCTGGTTGATGAGGTGGAGGATACGTTCCGAGTTCTTTCGGATAATCTCGTAGATGCCCTGACGGTGAGGCTCCTTGTCTTCCTTGATGAGCGAGAGCAGCGGCGTGATGATGAGCGTGAGCGGCGTACGGATTTCATGACTGATGTTCATGAAGAACTTGATCTTCGCCTCGCCCATCTCTTCGGCGTGGATGTGCTGCTGCAGGATGAGCTGGTCTTCCATCTGGTGCTTGCGGTGGCGCAGGTAGAGCATGATGGCTGCTATGAGAAGCAGCAGATAGAAGAGCTTTGCCCAGATGCTGGCATACCAGGCTGGGTGAATGGTGATGGTGAACTCCTTCACCGGTGTTTCGTAGCCATTGCAGATGGCCTTGATGCGGTATTTGTATCTGCCTGGAGCCATGTGAGAGAAGGCAAGTTCGTTCTGTCCGGCTGGCACGGTGCGCCAGGCATCGCCGTTGATGCTGTACACATAGCTTATCTGCTCCACATCATTATAGGTGAGGGTAGAGAGCTGCAGGGTAAAGGTGTTGTCTTCGTGAGAAAGCTGGAAATCACGGGACAAGGTTGACCAGTTGTCCGTGATGGTATAGCTGCCCGACTTCATGCCCGGAGTCACCGTCTTGTTGTTCAAGATGAAACCCGAGATAACTACCTTTGCCTGCCATGGGTGCTGTCTTACTTGGTCTGCCTGGAACCAGTTGAGTCCGCCCGAACCGCCCATCAGGATGGTTTTTCCATCCTGTGTGGTGCATACGGAAGCGTCGCTGAACTCGTTGCTCTGCAGTCCGCTTTCGGCATAGAACTTGGTGATTGTTCCGCTCTTGAGAGCCAGTTTGTTGAGTCCCTTGATGGTTCCTAACCATATATTGCCCTGGTAGTCCTCGGTAATGCTTGCCACGCAGTTGTCGGTGAGTCCGTTGGCTGTGGTATACAGTTTTGGCTTGATGCCTTTCCTGAAGTCGAAGCAGAAGGCTCCATCCTCGGTGCCATACCATACGTGGTCTTTGCTATCTACAAACACGCAGTGCGAAAAACTGTTCTTGTTCAGGCAGTTGATGCCCTTGAAGGTGGAAACCCAGCTGTTTCGCTTGCGGTCGAGGCACGCCAGTCCCACAGAGGTGGCTATATACACGTGGCTGCCATCCTTTGATAAGGCCATCTTGATGAGGTAATCGTTGGGCAGGCTGTTGACCTTGATGTTGTTATCTGCACCATATTTAGCCTTGTAGTTCCTTCGGCTTCCGTCTTTCTGCAGGCAGAAGAGACCTTCGCCCATGGTGGCTATCCAGATGTTGCCCTGTGGGTCTTGCTTGATATCGAAGATGCCCACCGACTTGCTGATGCCCAAATCAACGGGGTGGAAGCTTCCGGCTGCATCCATATAGCCCAGACCGTCGGTATAGGTTCCCACCCAGGTTCTGCCCTGTTGGTCCTTACAGAGGGTGAGCACGGTGTTCTGGTTCAGGAAATGTCCCTCTACGCTGCGGGTTGCTATATTAAATAGGTATAGGCCATCCTTGTCGGTACCCACCCACACCTGGTTGCCCTGGTTGATGCTGAGGCTGGTAACGCAGTTTTCGCCAATCACGTTGCGGTTGCCCAGGCGGAAGCCCATATAGTTGAAGTCGTTCTGTATGTTGCGCTGCATGAACACGCCTTTCTGCAGCATGCTCACCCAGATGTTGCCCTGGTTGTCTTCTATGATGCTGGTTATCTTGCTTTTTGCCAGGTTCACCAGTCGGCTGAAGAGCGGGTTATCCTGCAGGAATCCGGTCTGAGGGTCATATACATAGATGCCCAGTCCGTCGCAGCCGATATAGAGTTTGTTGTTGCGGCTGATATAGATGTTCTCGATGGGCAGGTTTCCGATGTTGCTGATTCGGGTAAAGGCGTTGCTTCCTGCCCTGAGCAGATATACGCCCTGGTTCTTGCTGGCGAGATAGATGTTGCCCAGGGCATCCTGCAGGATATCCTGTGCGCCCACGCCTTCGGTACCGGCAAAGTGGGAGGTGACTCTGCCGTTAGTTTCCTTGCGGTAGAGTTTTCCGTCTTCGGTGATGATCCAGAGTCTGCCCCGTTTGTCTTCCAGGAGTTTGAGGATATATTTCAGTTTTTCCACCTCTCCCTTCATGGCATGGCATTTTTGTTCATCCTGCTTTTTGAGCATGATGCCATAACCGGATGTAGCCACGGCTACGTCTTTATTCTTCAGGGGATATACCTGCTTTACGTAGGTGGCGAGTTCTCCGCCTTTGGAATCGAGCATAGGGATTTTTAGGAATTCGCTTCCCGTAAATTCCAATAGAGAGTTGTTGGTACCTAGCAGGATATGTTCCTTCTCGTCTTGAGCAATGCTATTGATGTAGTTGCTGTTGAGACCTAAAAAATTTGACATATCCTTCTTTATTACGGTGATGTGGTAACCATCGTAGGTGTTCAAACCGTTGCGGGTGGCTATCCAGATGAATCCGCTCTTGTCCTGGAACACCTGCGTGGCGAAGTTACTCGAGAGCTGATTGTCTGTGTTAAAGAGTTTGCCGCTCTGTGCCCATGCCTGGATGGAGAAGAGGAAAATCATCATCGTGATGATTAATTGGCTTATAGTTTTCATGTTCCTTGTTTATATTTAGACTGTTATTTTCTGCTTGCAAAAGTACGATTTTTAGTTGGAATATCCCAATAATTCTTTCTTTTTTTGATTACAGGAAACAAATAATATGCTTTTTGGCGTTCATTATCGGTTGATGTTACATGACGGAAAGTATATGTTACACGACTAAACTCCTCATAAACTATCGGTTACGCAGGATAAAGCCTGTTTCCCGATTTTTTCATACCTTTGCCCCGTCAAACAGAGCCAATTTTGCATTGGCATTAGGTTAGGTTTATTGTGAAATATGCGAAACAGCAGTTTTTTGAATGATTTTAGTTAGAATGGTTTTAGTTAGTTTAATATAGGTTTATAGCATTTGAGTTCAATTTTAAATGAACATATTATGATTGAAAAGATCATGATTAATTGGTTTTCTAGGAATGGTGCGTAGGGATACGCGCCATTCTCTTTAAAGGTAACTAAGGTTGTTTTTCGGGCTTAACAATTAATTGACAATTTGGAAAAGTGATAAAATCTAAAAATAAGATAACATGAACAGAACGAAATTTTTCATGTCCCTGGCTCTTGCGATGTTTGCAATGGTGGGGAATGCGGCTGCCAATCCAGCCCAGACGACTGACGGAAATTTGCCGGCTCTGCGTGTAGAAGGCAAGAATCTGGTTGATGCCAATGGCAAGACCGTGGTGCTGCATGGTGTGATGGATACGCCCAACCGCTACTTCAACGGCTGGCGATGGCAACAGTGGAAGGCTGACTATTCGGAAGCCGACATCAAGCCTTGCCTGGAATATTTCTCCAAGCAGTTTGCAGCCATCACCGACAAGGAGCAGGGCGCTTACTGCACTGTGTTCCGTCTGCACATGGATCCTTGCTGGACCAACGATCCTACGAAGAAGGCAGAGAACGAGGCTGATATCTCGGCATTCAAAATGGCGCGCTATCGCCTCTATCTCCAGAAACTTTATATCCCATTGATCAAGGATGCCATTGCTCATGGGCTTTATGTCATCGTTCGTCCACCGGGAGTCTGTCCTCAGGACATTAGTGTAGGCGATAAGTACAACCGCTACCTGAAGGCAGTGTGGAAGGCCTTTGCAGCCGATGAGTATATCCAGCAGAATTCGGGTATTATCTCTATCGAACTTGCCAACGAGCCGGTGAGGGTTCATCTGAGTGATGGCTCTAATTCGGATAAAGCACTGCATGATTACTTCCAGCCGGTGGTTGACGAGATTCGCGCGCAGGGCTTCAAGGGAATCATCTGGGTGCCGGGTGCGGGCTATCAGAGCCAGTATCAGAATTACGCCAAGCATCCTATCACCGACAGCGAGGATAATTTCTCGTATGCCGTACATGTATATTCCGGCTGGTATGGCAACATGACCGACAAGAATTGCAATCACGATACCTTTATCCGCAACTTCAAGAGTCAGGTGCCGATGGTAGAGACAAAGCCTATCATGGTAACGGAGATAGACTGGAGTCCGGAAGACCCTGACAAGGCGAACGAAGGCCACTACAACGAATGGGGCCAGTGGACTCAGCCTAACCTGGGCAGCTGGGCAACAGCATCAACCTCGAAATGGGGAATGGCATGGAAGGCTGTGCACGACCATTACGGCAACATCGGTATGACCATCACCCATCCGCAGGAGTATTACGACATAGACGAGTATCTGAAGACGGGCAAGGTGATTCCTGGCTTCCAGAATGCCAAGAAGCACAATCTCTTTGAAGAGTGCTGCGGCTATGCCTGCATGAACTGGTACAAGGAATGGTACATGAAACAGACGGATACGGGAATTGAGCAGAAAGTGAACGATGCTGAGGTTGTCGCCACCTATTATTATAATATAGCTGGTGTAAAAGTGAATAAACCTGAAAAAGGTATTTATGTAGTAAAACAATTGTTAAAGGACGGAAAAGCCCGTTCTTACAAAGTATGTTATTAACGGCAAAGTATCTGTTACACGAGACAAAGTGCATCTGAACTGAAATAAGTATCTTTGCACCCGTGAAACTGAAAAAATAACGTGAACATAAAATAATTAAGCATAAATCAAAAATGAATAGAACATGATTGAACAAGTCTTAACAATGAAACGGACAGCAGCCTTATGCTTGGTGGGAGCTTTCTGCAGCCTGAATGCTCAGGCACAGAATATCCAGGTCAAGGGTAATCTTGTTGACGGTACAGGTGAGCCTCTGATAGGTGCCACTGTAAAAGTGAAAGGTAATGCCAGCGTCGGTGCGGTCACCGACTTAGATGGTAATTTCAGTATCAGTGTTCCTTCAGAGAATTCTACCCTCGTATTTACATACGTAGGTATGAAGACCAAGGAAGTAAAGATTGGTAAGAAGAGAGAGTTCAAACTTACCCTCGAAGACGACAACGCCATCGGCGAAGTGGTAGTCGTTGGTTATGGTCAGCAGAAGAAGGCTTCTGTCGTAGGTGCCATCACCCAGACCACGGGTAAGGTGTTGGAGCGTGCTGCTGGTATCAGCGACATCGGTGCAGCCCTGACAGGTAACCTTCCGGGTGTTGTAACTACTGCATCCAGTGGTATGCCGGGTGAGGAGGAACCACAGATTGTAATTCGTGGTACTTCTTCTTGGAACAACTCTTCTCCTCTCGTCCTCGTGGATGGTATCGAGCGTCCTATGTCGAGCGTGGATATGCAGTCTGTTGCCACTATCTCTGTATTGAAGGATGCATCTGCCACTGCCGTTTACGGTGTGAAGGGTGCCAATGGTGTTATCTTGATTACTACCAAACGTGGTTCCGAAGGTAAGGCGCAGATTAGTGTTACTGCCAATGCCGTGATGAAGATTCCTTCTAAGCTCCCTGATAAATATGATTCATACGATGCGCTGAGAGCTAGAAATACAGCCATCGAGCATGAGTTGAACATCTCTCCTGGTAGTTTTACCAAGATGAAACCAATGAGCTTCATCGAGAACTATCGCAACCAGGCTACCTTGGAGCAGCAGGAGCGTTATCCTAATGTGGATTGGCAGAAGTATTTGTTCAAGGACTATACAATGTCTTACAATGCCAATGTCAATGTAGCAGGTGGTACCAAGTTTGTGAAGTATTTCGCTGGTGTTGACTTTGTGTCAGAGGGTGACCTTTACAGGGATTTCGGTAATGGACGTAATTATAACACAGGTTATAGCTACAATCGTGTGAACGTTCGTTCTAACCTCGACTTTAGTATCACCAAGTCTACGGTGTTCAAGGTTAACCTCGCTGGTTCCAATGGTGTGCGCAAGGCTCCTTGGGCTAACAGTAGTAATGGCTACAGCGACTGGCAGGTCAGCCAGCAGTGGTCTGGTGCCTATAATATCTCTCCAGATGCTTTCTTGCCAAGATACAGCGATGGATCTTGGGGATATTTGCCAGGTTCTACTAATGTAACTAACTCTGCTCAGCAGGTGGCTCTTGGCGGTACGATGAATTCTACGACCACTCGTATCACTACCGACTTCGTGTTGGAGCAGAAACTTGACTTCATTACCAAGGGACTTTCTGCACGTGGTATGATTTCTTGGGACAATACCTTTGTTGAGAAGAATCGTGGTATCAATGATATGAACCATGATCCACAGCTCAAGTGGATTGATCCAGAGACCGGTGCTGTATCTTATAAGAAAGCATACGAGGATTATGATAAGTTCGATTATACGGTAGGTAACAAGTGGACCACCAATGGTGGTGAGGTTAACAACAGGGCTACTCAGCGCAACCTCAACTATCAGGCTCAGCTCAACTGGGCTCGCACATTTGGCAAACACAGTATTTCTGCCATGGGTCTTTTCGGACGTCAGGAGTATGCTACGGGACCTATGATTCCTTCTTATCGTGAGGACTGGGTATTCCGTACCACATACGATTGGAACTCTCGTTACTTCTTCGAGTACAATGGTGCTTACAATGGTTCTGAGAAGTTCTCTTCCGACAACCGATTCGCATTCTTCAGTTCTGGTGCGCTGGGATGGATGATCTCAGAGGAACCATTCATGAAGTATCTTCGTGAGCATAAGATTGTGGATATGATGAAGCTTCGTGCTTCATACGGTGAGATAGGTGATGACAACGTAGGCGACCGCTTCCTCTATATGAGCCAGTGGGCATACGGTGGCAAGACCTTTATGGGTAACACAGATAGTGACAAGGAGTCTATCTATACTTGGTACCGTGAGTCATCCGTAGGTAATCCTAATGTACACTGGGAGAAAGTGAAGAAGGTAAACTTCGGTCTTGACTATGGCTTCTTGGGCGGCTTGATTACTGGTGCCGTGGATTTCTTCCATGATACTCGTACCGACATTTTGGTTTTAGGCAATTCTCGCTCTATGCCATCTTATTTTGGTCAGACAGCTCCTGCTGCCAACTTGGGTAAGGTGACTACCAGTGGTTATGAGTTGGAAGTGAAGTTCAATAAGGTATTTGCCAACCAGATGCGTCTTTGGGCTAACTTCAACATGACCCATGCTACCAATGAGATCAAGATTAAGGATGATGCAGCATTGCTTCCTTCTTATCGCAAGCAGGCAGGTCACTCTATCGGTCAGACCTATACTTATCTGGACAAGGGTTTCATCCAGAACTATGATGAACTCTATGGCTCACCAAAGATGGATTCAAATGATGGCAATCGCCTTCCAGGTGACTACTATATCGTAGACTTCAATGGAGATGGTAAGGTAGATAATGTGAACGATGTTGTGCCTTACGGCTATACAAGCAGTCCACAGAATACATACAATGCCACTATCGGTTTCGAGTATAAGGGCTTCAGTTGTTTCGCTCAGTTCTATGGTGTTACCAATGTAACTCGTGATGTAACGATGATTAGCCTTGTTGATCCTATGTTGGCTAACGTTTACGACCAAGGTACATGGTGGAGCGATGATCACATTAATGCAGATGTGTTAACACCTCGCTATAATTCCAAGCCAATGAGCAATGCGGCTTATTATGGCACACAGTATCTCTGTGATGGTTCATATATTCGTCTGAAGAACGTGGAGATTGCTTATACATGGAATGGTGGATGGATCAAGAAGCTTGGTTTGAGCAACCTCAAGGTCTATGTAAGTGGTAACAACCTTTGGCTTTGGACCCGCATGCCAGACGACCGTGAGTCTAACTTCTCAAGCAATGGTGGCGCCTATGGTGCTTATCCTACCATGAAGCGTGTGAACTTCGGTGTCAAGTTTAATATTTAAACAAGCATAAATAAAATGAAACAAAATATAGTAAAACTTTTTTGTGCGCTGAGTCTCATGGGTGGATTCGCTTCTTGTACAGATTATCTGGACAAGAGCCCTGATTCTACCGTGAGTGCTGACCAGGCGTTCAAGAACTTCACCAATTTCCAGGGTTATGTAGAGGAAATGTACAACTGTATCCCTAACAAGGAGTCAAACGGATGGTGTACTACTTTTAACTGGGGTGAAGATGAAATTATGAATACAGGTTTGGGTGATAGCCATGTAACAGCCCATTTTGATTTGGGAGACTATCGTAACTGGTATAGCAATAATCAAAGTTTCTTGTTCAGACCAAAGAGTGGTGATCCTGGAACCTATCTTGACCCAACTTCAACTAATAAGTTTGCGCATTCTTTGGAGCATGCCTGGTATTGCATCCGTAAGTGTAATCTAGGTCTTGCGAATCTAGATAAGATGACAGACTGTACACAGGAAGAGAAGAACATCATCAAGGGTCAGTTGCTCTTTTTCCGTGCTTGGTGGCATGAGGAGATGATGGAGTTCTTTGGTGGCATGCCATACGTTGATACCGTATTGGATGGTAGCCAGACACTGACCTTGCCTCGCCTCTCTTTCCAGGAGTGTGCTAAGAGATGTGCTGAAGACTTTAGAGCTGCAGCCGATCTTCTGCCAAACGATTGGGATAAGACCACAACTGGTAAGAAAACATTGGGCAAAAACGACCTTCGCATCACCAAGGTTTGTGCCTTAGGCTATATGGGCAAGGTGCTTCTTTGGGCAGCTTCTCCATTGAATAACCTTGGTGCAGAGTTAGGTGCTTCTAAGAATGGCGATACCTATAAGTATAATGTAGAATTGGCTGCTCAGGCTGCCGATGCTTTGGGTGAGGCTCTTTCTGAGGTAAACTCAGGTAAGACTCCTTATGCTTTGGCTGAGTATAAATATTCTAATATTTATGATCATGAGGCTGCCGATGGTTCTTCTTCCAACTTCTCTGACATCTTCCGTACAACAGGCCAGGGTTGGAAACAGCCTGGTTCTACCGAGGCCATCCTGCGTGCTCCTTATATTGGTGCGAATGGTTCTAACTGGAACTTTACCAAGCTTTGGGGTATCAAGATGAATGGTATTGTGGAGCATGATGCTTTGATTCATCAGCCTACCGCCAACTATGTTAATTATTATGGTATGGCAAATGGTCTTCCATTGGATGACCCAGAGTCTGGTTTCGATCCAAAGCATCCGTTCAAGAATCGTGATCCACGTTTCTATCACGACATCGTGTTTGATGGATTCCAATACATCAATACAACGATTGCCAAGGATCATCCTGATTATCAGTTCAAGTATGTTCAGATGTATTCTGGCAGTAATTTGCGTAGTTCTTCTGATAATGGTTGCCGTACTGGTTATTACTGCCAGAAGTTGGTTCCTCATCAGGCTAACAAATATGATGGTATGTACAACTGGGGTGGTGCTTTGCAGTGCGATTTGCCTTATATGCGTCTTGCCGACATCTACTTGATGTATGCTGAGGCTGGTGCAGCCGCTCAGGGTGCAACCTATAAGAGCAGCAAATGTAATCTGACTGCAGAAGATGCCATCAATGTACTTCGTGATCGTGTAGAGGCAGGTCATGTGGCTGCTAAATTTGCAGCTGATCAGCATAAGTTTATGGACGAGGTTCGTCGTGAGCGTGCCGTTGAACTGGCTTTCGAGGGCTTCCGTTGGAACGACTTGCAGCGTTGGTTGCTCCTTACCGAATATCCTTACAACATCAAGACTTCACAGGAGTTTAAGCGTGTAGGCGATTATGACTTCACCAAGAACGACCCACGTGACGCTGAGGTAACAGGATGGAGTGAGAAGACCATCGTAACTCGTGATTTCACAGAGAAGCACTATCTCTTGCCACTCAAGGAAGACGATGTCTACTTGTATCCAGAGTTCGGACAGAATCCAGGATGGTAATTCGTCAGCTTAGTGTTTTTCTAAAACATAAACTTCGAAATAATCATATCATATATGAAAAGTAATAAGAAAACAATATACTCTGCCTTGACAGTAGTGACGGCTCTACTTGCCCAGTTGCCAGCAACTGCACAGGAGACTGCTGACAGCGCAATGGTCAACGTAGCCTTTAAGAAGGCTCAGAAGAGTGACGTGCTCGGTGGTGTCAGCACCGTCGATGTCAGAGAATTGACAGAGAAAAACTATAATACCTATAGCCTTGACAATATGCAAGGCTATGTGTCAGGTTACAATGGCAACGGCATGTGGGGATATTCTAACGCACTTGTCCTCATTGATGGTGTGCCACGTGAGGCAAGCAACGTAACCCCTGCCGAGATAGAGAGCATCTCTTTCCTCAAGGGTGCACAGGCTTCTGTGCTTTATGGCAGCCGTGCTGCCAATGGTGTAATCATGATTACCACCAAGCGTGGTCGAGTAAGCGATGGCTTGAAGGTAAAGGTGAATGCCAATACCGGATGGAATGTTGCCAAGGCTTATCCTGAGTATCTCGGTTCGGCTGAGTACATGAGTCTTTACAATGAGGCTTTCCTGAATGATGGCGGTAATCCAAACAACCTTCCATACAGCCCTGAAAGTATCTACAATTATGCATCTGGACAGAACCCTTATCGCTACCCAAGCGTAGATTTCTATTCTTCTGATTATATCAAGAAGGCTTTCAATCGTTCTGAGGTGTCTGCAGAGATAGAAGGTGGTAACCAGCGTGCGCGCTTCTATGCCAATATCAGTTATAACCGTGCAGGCGACAACTTGAACTTTGGTGAGGCTAAGAATGACTATACCGATCGCTTTAACGTGAGAGGTAACGTGGACATCGAGTTGAGCAAAACCATCAGTGCATACGTCAATGCCAATGCTACCTATTATAGCTCTAAGTCTGCCAACAATAGTTATAAGTATTGGGAGTTGGCTCGTACCTTCCGTCCTAACCGTGTGGCTCCGCTGATTCCTGTCGATATGATAGATCCGAATGCCAAGTCTGCCTTGACCATGATCGGTGCTACAAGCAACCTCATTGATGGCAAGTATTTCTTGGGTGGAACCAACTTGGACCAGAGCAATGTCTTTGGTGATATCTATGCTTCTGGTACCAATGTATATCATAGCCGTCAGTTCCAGTTTGATGTAGGTCTTAATTTCGACCTTTCTTCTGTACTCAAGGGCTTGAGCTTCCACACCATGGTGGCTATCGACTATGCTACGCTCTACACCACGTCATTCAATAATACTTACGCTACCTTCCAGCCTACATGGGCTAACTTTAATGGCAAGGATGTCATCGTAGGTCTTAACAACAATGGCACGGTGGATAAGAAATCGGGTGTGCAGAACATCTCTGGTTCCGCAGATAACCAGACCATCGCATTCAATGCTCACTTCGATTACGACCGCACCTTCAATGATGTGCACAATGTAAGTGCTATGTTGGTGGCTAATGGTTATCAGCAGACTAAGTCGGGTGAGTATCATAAGACCAGCAATGCCAACATGGGCTTGCAGCTCTCTTACAACTTCGACCATAAGTACTATGCCGACTTTGCGTTGGCTACACCATGGTCAGCCAAGTTGCCTTCTGCCAAGCGTTTGGGCTTGTCTCCATCCGCTACATTGGGTTGGCGCTTGTCTAAGGAGAAGTTTATGGAGAATTCTTTCTTCGATGACTTGACACTCAGCGCAAGCTACACCGATATGAAGACCGACCTGGGTATTGATAATTACTACATGTACTTGGGCACCTATCAGAATGGTGGCTGGTGGGACTGGAATGGTGGTTCTGGCCATCCAGCAGTTCAGGCTAAGCGAGGTGGAAATGATGACTTCAACTACTTGCATCGCAAGGAATTCTCGGTCAATCTGCATGCAGAGGTGCTCGATAAGTCTTTGAGTTTTGATGCATCTTACTTCCTCTCTAAGTTGACCAATGGTATCATCCAGGCTCGCAATCAGATGCCAAGCTATTTGTTTAGCTACTATCCAGAGTCTTCATTCGTACCATATATGAACTACAATGAGGATAAGCGTACAGGTTTCGACTTGGGTGTGAACTACAAGAAGCAGATTGGCGAGTTTGGTGTTGGTGTCGGTGCTAACTTGACTTACTACACCACCAAGGCAACCAAGCGTGATGACTCACAGTATGCTGATGCTTATCAGTATCGTCAGGGACAACCTCTGGATGCCATCTGGGGTTATGAGTGCGAAGGCTTCTTCAAGGATGATGACGATATCGCACATTCTCCTAAGCAGATTATTGGTGGTACCATTCGTCCTGGCGACTTGAAGTATAAGGACCAGAATGGTGATAACGTTATCGATAGCAAGGACCAAGTTTACTTGGGCAAGGGAGGCTGGTATGGAACTCCTACCACACTCGGTATCAACGTAACATTGAAGTACAAGAACTTCACCCTCTTCTTGCTCGGTACAGGCAACTTCGGAGCCAAGGCAGTGAAGAACTCTACCTACTACTGGGTGGGCGGTGACGCTAAGTACACAGCAGAAATGCGTGGCAGATGGACTCCAGAGACAGCAGCTACTGCTACCTATCCACGTCTGACAACAGAGGCTGGTACAAACAACTACCAGACATCAGACTTCTGGATGTACTCTACAGACCGCTTCGACCTGCAGAAGGTACAGCTTACATACGACTTCCCTAAGTCAGTATTTGGAAAGAGCTTCATACGTGGACTCCAATTGTTCGTGAATGGCAACAGCCTGTTGACCATCGCCAAGGAGCGCAAGATACTGGAGATGAATGTTAACAATAAAGGTGCAGCACCTTTGAATCGCTTCTATAGCATCGGTGCTAAGGTATCATTCTAAGATTTATAAAAAGAATAAAATTATGAAATTATCAAGATTATTATTGATAAGTGCAGTCGCAATCTCACTCACATCTTGTGATGACTTGTTTGAACCTGCCTTGGAAAATAACCAAGATATCAGCCAGATGTACAAGGATCCACAGTTTGCTCGTGGCATTCTTGACAATGCTTACTTGGCTTTGCCATATAGCACTACTCCATCTACCGATGTGGCTACCGATGATGCTGTCACCAACGACAACTCTGGCGACCTCTTCAATTACAGAAAGATGGCTACTGGTTCTTGGGCTGCAAATATGAACCCTGTATCACAGTGGGATGGTCGTTATCACGCCATCCAGTACTGTAACTTGATGTTGGAGAACTGTGATAAGGTGGAGTGGTCTTACTCTAGTAAGGTGCTCAATAAGATGTATGCCGACAACTATAAGGGCAATGCCTATGCACTGCGTGGCTTGCACCTCTTCTACCTGCTCCGTGCACATGCCGGAATGGTAGATGGACAGTTGATGGGTGTGCCTCTCCATCTCGCATCAGAGACTTCTTCATCTGATTTCAATCTGCCTCGTAATACCTTCAAGGAGTGCATCGACCAGATTATTTCCGACTTTGACGAGGCTTTGAAGTATCTCCCAGAGCAGTATGGTGATGTGGATGAGGACAAGGTTCCTGCCAAGTATGCACAGGAAGGTGCTTCTAATGCAGAGTATAACCGTGCCTTTGGTTCTATCCATCGTGGTAAGATTGATGGCAGAATCATCTCTGCCTTCAAGGCTCAGGTTGCCATCATGGCTGCTTCTCCAGCCTACGCTTCTGCTGGGACTTTCACATACGAGGATGCAGCCAAGCTTGCTGCTGACTGTTTGAAGAAGTTTGGTGGCTTGACAGCTTGTGACCCTGATGGATGGAAGTGGTTCAACAATAAGAGCGTAATCGATAAGTTGGGTGCTACTACAGATAATCCTAAGGAGATTATTTGGCGTGGTGCCATTGACGAGAACAACTCATTGGAAGGCGACAACTATCCTCCTTCTCTCTATGGTAAGGGTCGTATCAACCCAACCCAGAACTTGGTGGATGCTTTCCCTATGGCTAATGGTTATCCTATCTCTGATGCCAACTCTGAGTATAATGCCAATGATCCATTCGCCAACCGTGACCCTCGTTTGAAGGCTTACATCCTGGTAAATGGCGATAAGATAGGTTCTACTGATGGTGTGGTTAACTCAGCAGCTGACTCTAAGACCACTGATGGTCTGAACAAGGAGAATGGTAAGTCAACCAAGACGGGTTACTATCTCCGTAAGTTGCTCCGCTCAGACATCAACCTCAACCCTAACTCAACCACCAAGCAGAAGCACTTGAACGCTCGCATTCGTTCTACCGAGATTCTTCTTGACTATGCAGAGGCTGCCAATGAGGCTCAGGGACCAAAGGCTAATGTAGGTGGAGCCAACTATTCGGCTTACGATGTCATCAAGGCTATCCGTGAGCGTGCAGGCATTGGTGAGTTTGGTGAAGACCCATACTTGGAAGAGTGCGCACAGAGCAAGGAAAAGATGCGTGAGTTGATTCGCAATGAGCGCCGTTTGGAACTTTGCTTCGAGAATCATCGCTTCTGGGACTTGCGTCGCTGGAAGGCTAATCTCAATGAGGCTGCCAAGGGTATCAACATCACAACAGACGAGGCAACTGGTGCTTTCGTCTATAAGACCTTCGATGCAGAGGAGCGTAAGTATGATGACTATATGTTCTATGGTCCTATTCCTTATTCTGAGATTTTGAAGTATAGCAATCTCAAGCAGAACGAGGGATGGAAATAATAAACGACTAACATTAAAATAAGACTAATGATTATGAAACGTTATATCAAAATGGTAGCTGTCCTCTTAGGACTGATGGCTTCTTTCACTGCATGTGAGAATGGAGACCAGACTTTCGATGATTACGAGGGTGGAACTACTACTTACTTTGCTTATCAATCGCCAATTCGTACCATTGTACTGGGTGATGATGAGTATGATACAACATTGGACAAGGCGCACAAGTGCAAAATCTTGGCAACCTTCGGTGGCTCATACAATGGCAGAAAAGCAGCGGTTAATGTTGCCGTTGACAACAGCTTGTGTGATCACTTGACATTTGCCGATGGAACTCCTGTGAAGGCTATGCCTGCTGAGTATTATCAGCTCGCAACCACTACTTTCAATTTCAATGGAGGTATGTGGGGAGGTACAGAGGTGCAGCTCACTGATGCTTTCTTCAATGACCCTGATGCTGTAAAGAATACATACGTGATTCCTTTGGTCATGCAGAATCAGACTGGTTTCGATAGAATCGCTACCGGTACTTTGAAGGAGGGAAGAGAAGGCTCTCGTACCAATGCTTCTGTTTGGGAGAAAGCTCCTCAGGATTATGTAATGTATTGCGTGAAGTTCCAGAACAAGTATAGTGGCTGGTGGTTGACCAATCATAATACAAGCACTGACAACATCGAGAAGGCTTCACAAGTTCAGATTACCACTCGCAGCTTGAACAGCTCTGTTTATTCTGTAGAGTTCCAGGAAGGTGACAAAATCTTGAAGGCTGACCTCTTGCTTACATTCGATGCCAATGAGAAGTGTACCATCACTTCTTTGACAGATGGTGTTACTGCTACGGGTTCTGGTTCATGGGCTGACGATGCTTTGTTGTCTTGGAACAACAAGAATCGTGACTTGATGGAGCTGAATGCTGAGATTACCTTCGCTGGTGGGGTGAAGAAGAATCTCAACGAGAAACTCGTTTGGTGGCGTAGTGGAGTAACCAAGGAGGAGTTCTCATTTACCTATAATAATTAATTATCGTATAAGTTATGAAAAAACAAATCATAGTATCTGCATTTGGGGCCATGTTATTGGCCTCATGTGCAGACCACTTCGACCAGAACTTCGAGACTGTGCGTCCTGATAAGTTGGCTGAATATGGCTATTTGGAAAAGTATGACGCTCTCAAGGAGTACATTGCCGACAAGCCAAACTTCCATCTCGGTATTGGAACTACGGTTGATGAGTATAACAAACAAGAGTTGGTATATGCCTTGACCAATAGCAACTTCAATGAGACCGTGGCAGGCAATGCCATGAAAATGGCTTCTTGTGTGGCAGATGATGGAAGCATGGATTTCGAAAAAGTCAGCACATACGTGAATAATGCCACTGATGCAGGTCTCTCCGTGTATGGACATACTTTGGCATGGCATTCACAGCAGCCTTTGAAGTATCTGAATGGTTTGATCGCAGATAGACCTGCTCCAGAGGTTCCTGGTGGTGATAACAAGTATATTCGCTACACAACGGCAGCAGCTGGAGCCAATTTGTGGGATAACCAAGCCAACTTTAAACTTTCTGAACCATTGGAAAAGGGAGCTACTTATACGCTTACTATGAAAGTGAAGGCATCTGCTGATTGTGACCTCGCATTCTGGCCTATCTGGAATGCCAGTCCTAATAAGAACCAGTGGGGTGGTAGTAATGACGTTCAGTATTGCGAGGCTCAAAAAGCTACTACTGAATGGGCTACTCTTACTTGGAAGTTTGATGCTTTGTTTACTCATGATATGTTGCAGTTCTGCTTCGGTAAGTTGGGTGGCACCATTGACTTTGATGATATCAAACTTGTTAAGGATGGTTCTGATGCTAATTTGGTAGCCAACGGTGATTTCGCTACAGATGACATCTCTGCTTGGGGCAACAACTGGCAGGGTCCTGCTTATGCTATCAAGCAAGGTTCTGGAGCTAGTGCTGGAGGTAATTTCTGCATCAAGTATACTACTACTAAGGATGGTGCTAACCTTTGGGATCATCAGGCTACTTACAAACTGGCTAAGCCTTTGGTACAGGGTGCTAAGTATGTGCTAACCATGAAGGTGAAGTCTACTTCTAAGACCAAGTTTGCTTTCTGGCCTATCTGGAACGCCAGCCCTAACAAGAACCAGTGGGGTGGTAGTAATGATGTCCAGTATTGTGAGGACAAAGAAATCTCTACCAAATGGACTACTCTTACATGGGAGTTTGAGGCTCAGTTTACTCATGATTTGTTGCAGTTCTGCTTCGGTAAGTTGAAGAATGGCGAGAGCGTAAGCATGGATGATATTACTCTCGTTAAAGAAGGCACTGAGGACAATCTTGTAGAAAATGGTGACTTCGCCCAGAATGCAACCGCAGGTTGGGGCAGCAACTGGCAGGGTCCTAGCTTCAAGTGTGAGAAGATTGGTAGTGGCATTCCATTGTCTGACAAGGAAAAGAAGGAAGTTCTGACTACTGCCTTGGACAAGTGGATTGCTGGTATGATGGAAGCTTGCGATGGCAAGGTAAAGGCTTGGGACGTTGTCAACGAGGCTCTTTCTGGAGCAGATAAAGATGGCGATGGTAAGTATGACCTTCAGTCTGCAACTCGTGGTACAGCCCTAGAAGCTGATATTCCTAACAGCTTCTACTGGCAGGATTACCTCGGCGACCTCGACTATGTTCGCACAGCAGTAAAGGCTGCTCGTGAAGGCTTTGCTGCCCACAATGGCAACCCTGAGGATTTGAAGCTCTTCATCAATGACTATAACTTGGAGAGCGATTGGGATAACAATGGCAAGCTCAAGAGCTTGATTCAGTGGATCAAGGATTGGGAGGCTGATGGTGTTACCAAGATTGATGGTATCGGTAGCCAGATGCACATCTCTTGCTATGGTAATCCTAAGACTCAGGAGTCAAAGAAGAATGCTATTGTCAACATGTTGAAGTTGATGGCTGAGTCTGGCAAGTTGGTTCGTATCTCTGAGTTGGATATGGCATACGTTGATGAAACAGGCAAGAGTGTAAACACCAACGATATGACTGAGGAGCAGCACAAGCAGATGCGTGAGCTTTATGAGTTCGTCATCAAGAAGTACTTCGAAATCATCCCTGAGGCTCAGCAGTGGGGTATCTGTCAGTGGTGTCCTACTGACTCTCCTGCTAACAGCGGATGGCGTGCTGGTGCTCCTACTGGTCTTTGGGACAAGGACTACTACCGCAAGCACACCTATGGTGGCTTCGCTGCTGGTCTCGGTGCTCCTGAGTACTGGAATGAGAATGATGCTAAGTAATATTTGTTGTGTGAGCCTATCCTATGGCTCACGCCATCTAATATAAAGAAACATTAGTTTAGGTTTTATCATATAAAGGATTAACCGAAATGATGTTAGTCGTGATAGGTCGGTTGTGTCGTGAAGACACGACCGACCTTTTTGCTTAAAATGGCACGAAAACGCACTTTTTCTCACTTTTTTTTCGAGAAAAAGTGCGTTTTCGTGCAAAAATCTTTCACATAGGCTCTGGCTGCATAGAGGGGAACGTTTTCCATCCAGTCTTGCTCTCTGAAGCCTAACATGGAGAAGCGGATGCCTTTCAGGTGATAGGAAGCGAAATCGTGGGTTATGAATGCTGCCAATGACTTGGCTTTTACATTATCTTCTGCCTTTACCTCTATTGGCAATATTTTGCTGCCAGCCTGGGCTATGAAGTCTACTTCTTGGGTGGAATTGTCCTTGCTATAATAATATATAGGTAGATTGACCAGTGTTTTCAGTTGTTGGAGGACAAAGTTCTCGGTGAATGCTCCCTTGTATTCGCTGAATACGTTGTCGCCTATGAGAATCTGGTCGGATGGGGTCTGTGTAAGTGCTCCTAAGAGACCTATATCTAGCAAATATAGTTTGAATGCGTCTATGTCGGCATAGAATTTCAAAGGCACTTTGACATCTCTAGTTCGCTCTACCTTGTGTACGAGCCCTGCGTCTATGAGCCATTGTATCGCTATCTCAAAGTCTTTGGCTCTTGCTCCCTTTCTCACTGCGCCATAGATGAACTTTTTGTTCTCCTTTGCCAACTGAGCAGGTATGGATTCCCAGACCATTCTCACTCTTTGAGTTTGCTCTGCAGTATGTTTGCTGATGTCGGCTTCGTATGCAGCCAAGATGTTCTGTTGTATTTGCCTTGTGGCTACAGGGTTATGATGCTGTGTGAATTGCAATACGGCTTCGGGCATGCCACCTACGAAATAATATTGCCTGAGATACTCGATGTATCTTGTAGCGAAGGTATCAATGAGTTCTTTATCTCCATTTTGAAGGATGTCTAAGAGCTGCTTTTCATCATTGGCAAGTAGGTACTCTTCGTAAGTCATGGGGTAGAGATGCATGATGTCTACCTTGCCTACGGGAAAAGATTCTCCCTTCATGTTCATGACACCCAGAAGTGAGCCTGCTACGATGATGTGTAGTTCGGGCTTGTTCTCGCAGAAATATTTTAGCGAAGACAATACGGGAGGTATCTCTTGTATTTCGTCGAGGAACACAAGAGTCTTGCCTGGCGTGATGTCTTGTTTGGCAAAAGCGGAAAGTCCTATCAATAGGCGATCTGGGTTGGCATCCCCTTCAAAAAGTTTTTCCATCATCTTGTTTTTGTAACAGTTGATGTAAACCATGTTTTCAAATTCATGGTTTCCAAACTCTTTGATGATGTACGTCTTGCCTACTTGTCTTGCTCCGTACATAATGAGTGGTTTTCTATTGCTAGATAACTGCCACTCTTTTAGTTTGTTATATATTTCTCTTTTCATGCTGTTTACATTTTTATGAGGGAATATTGTTGCTTTTCCTACATTTTTATGAGGGAATCAGCTTGCTGTCCATACATTTTTATGAGGGAATCAGCTTGCTGTCCATACATTTTTATGAGGGAATGCGCTGCAAAATTACTAAAAATATTGCTTAAACGTGCGGAAGGTGATTAAAAAAAACACATTCCGCACGTTTAAATGTTGTTTTTAACGTTTGTTTGTTGTTTTTCTCGTTTCTTACTATACTTTTATGAGGGAATATTCCATAAATTGTGTAAACGCTGCTCAAACGTAATGATGTTGTTAAATCTGTATATTTTTCCTCTGTTTTGACCAAACATTTGGGGAATCTGGAACATTTTGGGCAAAAACATTTGGGGAATCTGGAATATTCGTTTATTTGACTTTTCCTGATTCCCTCTTCAAATAGGTTTGATGGTGTATCATTTTCGTTATAATGTTGACTATCAAACCTGTTTGGTGCTTCTCACAAAGTCTTTGTTACACCACGCAAAGTCTTTTTCAGCCTTTTCTGTTACTTTTGCAAGCGGAAATGAGAATCATTTCTCGTTCCCAGAATGAACAATTATTATCAATAAACTTAAAATCAGAAACGTATGAAAAAGATTTTTACTTTGATGGCAGCAGCCCTGATGGCTGTAAGTGTGAATGCTCAGACAGAGACTCCTCTTGTTTTGGGTGGTGGTTGGAATGCAGGTTTTGCCGGAGAGGCAGATGTCTATGACTTCACTGTTACCAAGCAGTGGGGTGCAGCAGAATTTGCCTGCAATGTCAACTCTGCAGATTATCCTAAGTTTATCCTCGAGTTCGAAGAGCCGCTTCCTGCCAATTTCCAGGTAAACTATACTTGGAAGGCTTCTGCCGATGCTGAAGGCGATGCAACTCCTGCCTATGGAAGAGCTGTAGGTGATGGAGCAACCAAGAAGTTTGAACTTGCTTTCGATGCTGAGCATCCTTACATCGTAGGTGTAACCGTGCAGCATACTGATGATGTGGAAGCGAACCTGAAGGTGAAGAAGATGATTCTGGTTGCTGCTGATGGTACTGAAAAGAAGGTTGATGCCAGCTTCACAGGTTGGGCTGGTACTGATAACACCGTTTCTTATAAGGGTGTGGTATCTTTCAATTCTCAGTGGCAGCAGCTTGCTATCAATGGCTTGGCTGGTAAGAGCAATGTTACCGTGAAGGTAAAATTGGCTGAGCCAACTCCAAATGTCCAAATGTGTGTAGATTACGAGGAGGGAGTGAAATCTGAGTGGCCTTCATTCAACGGCAGCGATGAGACAACCTTCACCACTAAGGAAGATGCTGTCATCAAGACCATGGGTATCCAGTATACCGACCCAGAAAAGAATCCTGCAAAGGTTTCTGTGCTCGGTGCCTGGTTGATTAATACAACCACAGGCATCTCTAACATCGAGAATGTCAAGCTGCAGGATGGCAAGGCTTTCAATCTTGCCGGTCAGCAGGTAGCCAAGGGTTACAAGGGCATCGTGATCAAGAATGGTAAAAAGATGGTTATCAAGTAACAGATGAAGCGACTTTCAATGCTCGCATCTCTCCTCATGGTTCTGTGCCTCCAGATGGCGGCACAGACTTGGGAAGAGGTGAAAGTGGGGACTTCTACCCGCAAGACTCTCACTTATGTTCCTAAGAATGTGGAGAAATCACCAGCCTTGGTGATTTCTCTTCATGGTATGAATCAAGACCCGGAGTATCAGCAGAAACAGACGCAATGGAATGCGCTGGCTGATACCGAGGGTTTTATTGTTACCTATCCGCTGGGTAATAACAGAATGTGGGATACCGGCGGTATGGGTGATGTGAAGTTTGTGGAGGCTATCATGAAGGATATGGAGCTGAAGCACAATGTTGACAAGAACCGCATCTATCTCTCGGGCTTCTCCATGGGTAGCTGGCTGGGTTACCACTGTCTGGAAACGCTTGGCGATAAGATTGCCGCTTTCGGACCAGTAAGCGGTGTGGACATCGGCAAGCAGCCTAAGGCAAACCGCAAGGTGTCTATCATGCATATCCATGGTACGGGCGATGACGTATTCAAATATAAGGGCGACCCTTCTCACATGGCTGGCGGCTATCCTAGCATTGAGGAATATGTAAAGAAGTGGGCTGCCTACGAAGGTTGCGATGTAAGCAATCCGCAGGTAATCCGTCCTTATCCTGCCGGCAGTACAGGTCCCAAAGCTACACGTACTATATATAATAATGTGAACGATGGAGTAGAGGTAAACCTGATTGCCATCGACGGCAAGGGCCACTGGCATTCCAACGAAGCAAACGGTGTGAACTCTACCAAGGAACTCTGGACCTTCTTCAAGCGCCACCAGCTGAACCAGACTTCTGTTCCCGACCCAAACTTTCAGATTTATCTCTGCTTCGGACAGTCGAACATGGAGGGAAATGCCGCCATCGAGGCACAGGACAAGACGGGAGTAAACCCAAGATTCATGGCAATGTACACCCTGGATAATGCGCAGGCTGGCTGGACCATGGGTCTCTGGCATACAGCCGTTCCGCCTCAGGCACGTCCTGGAACCCGACTGTCGGTAGTAGATTATTTCGGCAGAAAGATGGTAGAGAATCTTCCCGAAGAAGTGAAGGTGGGTACGATTACCGTAGTCGTGGGTGGTGCCAGCATCGACCTCTTCGATAAGGATAAGTATCAGGAATATCTTCAGAGTGCTGAAGTTGCCGATTGGCTCCGCAACTATGCCAAGGAATATGGCGGCAATCCATACGCACGCCTCATTGAACTCGCCAAGATGGCTCAGCAGAAGGGTGTCATCAAGGGCATCCTGCTGCATCAGGGCGAAACCAACAACTGCGATCAGACCTGGCCTTCTAAGGTAAAGAAGATTTATGAGAATATTCTTGCCGACCTGGGACTTGATGCCAAGAATGTGCCATTGCTCGTGGGCGAGTTGGGACAGAAAGACCAGAACGCTGCCTGCTGGGGACATAATGCCATTATCGACAATATCGCTGCTACGATTCCTACAGCCCATGTCGTTTCTTCCAAGGATTGTCCTCTGCAGAGCGACCGACTCCATTTCACGGCAGAGGGTTATCGTATGTTTGGTAAGCGTTATGCCGATGTGATGCTCGAACTTCTGGGTGTGGTGCCTGTGGAGAAGCGCAACTACTTTGTCCGTTACGAGAGTACTGCAGGTGAGAACCTCTGGGACCGTCAGGCTATCTACACCTTGCCAAAGGCTTTGGAGAAGGATGCCAAGTATACGCTGACCATGAAGGTGAGAACTTCAGCAGATTGCGCTGAGCTGGGATTCTGGCCTATCTGGAATGCAAGCAACAACAAGAACCAGTGGGGTGGCAGTGATGATGTGCAGTATCTGGCAGCCTATCCTGTTGAGGCTGGCGACTGGAAGACGCTGACCTGGAATTTCACTGCCAACTTCACCTTGGATACCTTCCAGTTTGTATTTGGCAAATATGGTGGAACACTCGATATTGACGACATGGTGTTGGTGAAGGAAGGAACATCAGAGAATCTGATAGCCAACGCCGATTTCTCTGCAAAGCATATTCAGGGCTGGAGCACCAACTGGAATGGTCCAAGCTATTATCTTGCCAACGATGCCTATGCATCAACAGGCATCGAGAAGCCAGCTGTAGCTTCCGTAAAGAAATCTGCTGATAAGGCTTACTACACTCTTCAGGGAGTAAAGGTTCTTCGTCCTACCAAGGGTATTTATATCCATGGTGGAAAGAAAATCGTGATTAAATAATAAACAATTATAAATTTTAAAAACTTAACGAAAGGGTTAATCTAAATTATATAATGAATAAATTATCATTCGTAGCATCAATGCTGATGATGTGCCTCCCGATGACGATGATGGCACAGAAAAACGGGGCGAAGGCGCAGGATAAGCCCGACCCTAACTTTCAGATTTATCTCTGCTTCGGACAGTCGAACATGGAGGGAAATGCCAATATTGAAGACATCGACCGAACAGGAGTGAATCCAAGATTCATGGCAATGTATGCCGTGGATGATGAAAAGGCAGGATGGAAAAAGGGACAGTGGCATACTGCTGTCCCTCCGCAGGCAAGACCAACCACTGGCCTCACTCCTGTAGATTATTTCGGAAGAAAGATGGTGGACAATCTGCCCGACAGCATCAAGGTGGGAACCATCACCGTGGCTGTGGGCGGTGCCAGCATCGACCTCTTCGACAAGCGTACCTACAAGGCTTACCTGAAGAAGCAGCCAGACTGGATGAAGAATTTCGCTTCCCAGTATAACGGTAATCCTTATGCCCGACTCATCGAGCTTGCCAAGATTGCCCAGAAGCAGGGTGTCATCAAGGGAATCCTGCTGCATCAGGGAGAAACCAACAATGGCGATGCCAACTGGCCTAACCGTGTGAAGACCGTGTATAACGATATTCTGAAAGAGTTGCACCTGAAGGCAGAAG
>ERZ1023701.89-NODE-89-length-34034-cov-45.281468_pt1 | contig 34034 bp, 23 predicted proteins | sample MGYA00380350_ERZ1023701 | MGnify/ENA primary metagenome ERZ1023701 (study PRJEB33179, sample SAMN07449025) | human gut metagenome | biome: Human-gut; feature: Human associated habitat; material: Faeces | host: Homo sapiens | place: India:Kasaragod | collected... | reverse complement strand
GGCATTCCACCCGCGGTTATTCACATTCGCCCCCTTCGGGGACGGTAGAATGCTATTTGCGAAAGTTCAGTAAGATATATTTTACTATAACAAGATGTCCTCAAACATCTTGCGATAGAACTCAGCCTTCTTCTCCACCGCCATCGGATACGCCCTCGAACTCGATGGCATGCGATAGAGACGAAGCTTGCGGGAAGATGAACCCGAAGAAGAAGAACCAGCAGATGCTCCTTCCTGGTCTTCAAACTCAAACTCCACGAATCCTCCCATTTCCGGCTTTTCCTTAATCCCGAAATGTTCTGAAAAGATTTTGGTGGCTAGCTGACCGGCTGTCAGCACCGCCCTGCATTCGGGCAGCTGCCTCAGCATGCCATCCAAGTCAGAAGGCTGCACTATCTGCAGGTCCTTATCCGATGCCGTGTTCTTGGTACGTATCACCTGCTGGGCAGTATCGTATATCGCCACGCCCTTCTCCTTCAGAAACTCCTTGATGGCATCTAGGCGATACGTCTTGTTCTCCACATCCACGAAGTGCAGCTTATCGCCGAAGTAGATGATGCCGAAGATTCTCCACATATCATTCTGAAAGTTAGGATAATACCAAGGCATGCACCATCGCTTCTCCGAAGGTGGAAACGTGCCGAGCATCAGCAACTTGGCATTGCCCGGCAACCAAGGCTCAAAAGGATGATTCTCAACCATTACACTTTGAACTTTGAACTTTATGATTAGCTTAGCTATAGATTTTAGAACTTAACAAAGTCCTATAAACTATAAACTATTAACTATCAACTATTAATTATTAACTCTTAACTATCAACTAAGTCATTTCTTTTCCTTCACCAGATACAATACCACTGGCAGGTGATCGCTGTAGCCATTGAGCCATCTGCCACCAGCCTTGGTTCTCAGAGGCGAACCCTTATACTGGCCCTCCTGCTGGATGAGGTAGTCTCTGCGGAACACGTGGTTCTTCCAGAACTTCAGGCTAGAGTAATCCTTCTTCGCATCCTTGTTCAGCAGGTTAGGAGTCATCACAATCTGGTCGAAGAGATTCCAGCTGCCATTGTAGAACAAGGTACCCTTGCCCTCCTTAGCCAGAATATTATACCAAGGATTATACATGTCGCCCTCGCCCACCTGCGAAATCTCAGGCTTCGCACGGAGCACCTCATGCATACTCTTATCCGTAGGGTCATCGTTCATATCGCCCATCACGAAAACCTTCATATCCGGATTCACTCTGAGCAGACTGTCCTTCACCACCTTGGTCTGGCGCGCACCGCTCTCACGGTAGAACGGACCCGAGAAACGGCTTGGCCAGTGGCATACAATCACAGCCACGTCTTCGCCCGCCATCTCGCCACGCACCGTCAGGAAACCACGGGTCTTGAAGGCAGAATCCTTCGCCAGTTCCTGCACGTAAGGCACCAGCTTCACGTTCTTCACCCTGAAGAGTGCAGGGTTGTAGAGCAGCGCACAGTCGATGCCGCGCTTATCCGGACCCTCGATGTGGCAGAACTGCATGTTGCGCGCCTTCAGCGGAGGCTGAGCCGTAAGATCCTTCAGCACATTGGCATTCTCCACCTCGGCAAGACCGATGAAGGCACAGCCCACGTTAGGGAGCACATCCGTACCCATATCAGCCAGGGCACGCGACATGTTCTTCAGCTTACTCGTATATTTCATTCCGTTCCAGCCCTTGGCAGGCAGATACTCATAGTCGTTCTTACCCGCATCGTGGCAAGTATCGAAAAGATTCTCCTGATTATAAAAACCCACTGCATACACCTGAAACTGTTTTCCACCGGCTGCAGCCGTCTTTTTCTTCTGAGCGGAAGCACCCAAGCCAATAATCATCAGCAGGGCAGCTAAAAACCATACTTGTCTTCTCATAACTTTTGATTCTTTATTATTGATTCTATCTCGTTATTATTGATTCTATCTCGTTCAATATTACTCGTATTTAACAGAAGTTTCGCATGTAACTTTCTACCGTCCCCGAAGGGGGCGAATATGAATAACCGCGGGTGGAATGACCGAAGGTCATGGAACCTGCGGATAACAGACATACTCTCTACCGTCCCCGAAGGGGGCGAACAGGAGCAAGACTGGATGTGATTCGCCCCCTTCGGGGACGCATTCTCCCGCCTGTTTGTTGTCCGCAGGTTCCATTCCCTTCGGTCATTCCACCAGCGGTTATTGAAAGTTGGCCCCCTTTGGGGACCGGAGATTACTTGCAAAACTTGAATATTTAATTCAATCTAGACCGCAAAGATAGCATAAATATCGCAAAAAACGCTGCAAAAATGGAGAAAAATTCATTTTTAGCAAAATTTTAACTAAAATGTCTTTCTATATTCAAAAAAAATGTGTTACTTTGCACTTGTACATTTTATTATTAACTTATACAGACTATGCAAAAGAAAATAAAATTAGCGACGTTCGCACTCTGCTCCAGCGCTCTGGCCCTCAATTCCATGCAGGCCATGGCAGCGCAGGCGATGACAGCCGCTCCAGATAACGGAGCCAAGGCCGCTCATGCCGACATGCTCAGCGTGCAGCAGAACAAGAGCATCAAGGGCGTAGTGGTCGACAAGGATGGCACTCCTATCATCGGAGCCAACATCCAGGCAGTCGGCAACGGAGCCACTCAGAGCACAGTTACCGATATGGAAGGCAATTTCATCATCGATGTAAAGCCTGGAACAAATCTCAGAATCAGTTATATCGGATTCATATCCGCAACGGTCAAGGCAAAGAACAAGATGCAGGTCAAACTCCAGAATGACCGCAGCTTCGACAACAGTCTGATGGCTGGCTCCCTCGACGAGAATGCCTTCACCTTCTCCGAGGCACAGTTGGGCGAGGACGATGACATGTCATCCAATGTCACCATCCTCAATTCTACCAGCAACGTATACGCGAGCCAGGCAGGTTACCTGTTCTCGCCTGCACGTTTCCGCTACCGTGCCTTCAACCAGAAGTACAACGATGTCTATATCAACGGTGCTTCCATGAACGATATGGAGACCGGACAGTTCCGTTTCTCCAACATCGGCGGTTTGAACCGATTCTCCAGGAACGTAGACTTCGCCCTGCCTTTCGAAGCCAACGGCTATTCGATGACGGGCATGGCAGGCTCCAACAACTATGATTTCCGTGCCGGAAGCATGCAGGAAGGACAGTATGCAAGCGTAGGTGTTGCCAACCGCAACTATACCCTGCGCGGACTCTACTCCTACTCCAGCGGATTCAACGAAAAGGGATGGGCAATCACAGCCGGTCTCACCTACCGTTGGGCTAACCAGGGATACGTAGAGGGAACCATCTACAACGCCCTCTCCTATTTCTTCGGTGTACAGAAGAAGTGGATGAACGGCCACTCGCTGAGCTTCTCTACATGGGGTAACCCGACAGAAAGAAGCACCCAGGGCGCATCTACCGACGAGGCTTACTGGCTGGCGAACGACTACCAGTATAACCCATACTGGGGATACCAGAACGGACACAAGAGAAACTCACGCGTAGTGAACGACTTTGCTCCTTCGGCTATCGCTACATGGGACTGGGAAATCAACGACCAGATGAAGCTCACCACATCGGTGTTCGGAAAATACTCTATGTACAAGAGCACCAAGCTCAACTACAACAACGCCGAGAATCCGCAGCCAGACTACTGGAAGAACATGCCATCCGCCAACTACTACGTGTGGGGCGACTTCCAGAACGGAAACAACGCCTACAACTGGGATAGCTGGAACAACGCCGTGAACTACTGGCAGGCAAGCAAGCAGAACCGCCAGATAGACTGGGACCGACTCTACTACTCCAACCAGCAGGCTGCCAAGAACGGACAGGAGACCATGTACTACTTGCAGGCTAAGCACAACGACAACCTCAACCTCGTGCTCTCCTCAACCCTCAACACCAAGCTCACCAACAAGTCGAGCCTGGCATCGGGCTTCATGCTCGGCGTAAACCAGAACCGCCATTACCAGACCATGGAGGATATGCTGGGAGGAAAAATCTTCCACAACATCAACTCCTACGCCATCGGCGAATACTCCATCTCCGACCCACGCGTGCAGTACGACCTGAACACCGCCGGACCTAACAACACCGGCAAACTGGTGTACGAGGGCGACAAGTTCGGCTACGACTACCGCATCGACGTGCAGAAGGCAGGCGCCTGGAGCACCTACAAGACCCAGATTTCACGCTTCGAAGCCATGGTGAGCGGCCGCATCGGCTACACCGGCATGAAGCGCAAGGGATACATGCGCAACGGTATGGCTGCCGACAACAGCTATGGCAACAGCGGCACAGCCCACTTCCTCGACGGCGGTGGCAAGCTGAGCGTGAACTATGATGCAGGCCGCGGTCATGCCTTCCGCATCGGAGCCGGATACGAGTGGCGTGCGCCTATGGCAAACACCGCCTTCATCGCACCTGAAATCAACAACGATTTCGTTACCAACCTCAAGAACGAGCGCATCTTCAGCTCAGAGGTTAGCTACCAGTATCAGAACGCATGGATGCATGCCAACCTGAGCGGTTACTACAGCCGAATGGAGAATGTTACCGAGTGGCAGAACTTCTACAACGACGACGAGAACTCGTTCACCTACGTAAGCATGACGGGATTGAAGAAGGAATACTACGGTCTGGAGGCTGGCTTGAAGTTCAAGCTCACTTCATGGCTCGACTTCAAGACCCTGGGCACCATCAGCGAGGCTAAGAACATCAACAATGTTACTGCCAACTACATGCTCTCTAAGAGTGCCGAGGTATATACCGACAAGGCTTACGTGATAGATATGCGCGAGAGCGGTACGCCGCTCACCGTGGGAAGCATCGGTCTCGACCTCCATACCAACGGATGGTTCGTGAATCTGAATGCCAACTACTACGACCGCATCTACCTCTCCTATTCTCCAAGCTATCGCTACGAGAAGGTGCTCAAGAACCGTCAGAGTGCCCACCAGAAGTATCCGGAGATCTTCCCATCTGTGGTTACAGAAGATGGAAACAGCTGGCTACCTGAGGCTGTGGCACAGGCGAAGGGTCACGGAGGATGGATGGTTGACATGAGCATCGGCAAGAGCATCCGATTGAAGAAGGGCTCGCTCAACTTCAACCTGATGATTACCAACCTGCTGAACAACCAGAAGTTGGTAACGGGCGGATATGAGCAGAACTCACGTTCGGGCTACACCCTCACCACAGGCGGCGAGGTGAACAACGTTCGCGTTTATCAGTTCTCAAAGAATCCAAAGAAGTATTACGCATTCGGAACCAACGGCATGTTCCAGATTGGCTACCGATTCTAAAACGATGTATCATCGATTCTAGAATGACATAAAATAGATTCTAAAACGACACGACAATGAAAAAGATAAAATTCATAGCAATGGCCATGATGGCGATGGCGGGAATGATGCTGGCATCATGCATGGGCGACAGTTATGCCGACCCGGAGATGGTAGAGACCATCCCTGCTCCTCCTTACGGCAACAACCTGCTCAGAGAGAAGAACGTGGTTACCATTGCACAGCTCAAGAGCGAATACAAGACCACCATCAACGGCGGCGGATACAAGCTCATCGACAAGCCGATGATGATCAAGGGTTACATCACGGGCAATGACATCAGCGGCAACCTCTATCAGCAGGTGGCGCTGCAGGATGCCACAGGTGCTATCCTCGTAGATATTAACGGCGGCGGACTCTATGGCTATCTGCCAGTGGGTCAGGAGATTCTCATCGACCTCAACGGCCTCTACATCGGTGGCTACGGCCAGCAGGCTCAGATAGGCGGCATCTACACCAAGCTGAAAGACGGAACCACATCCGTGGGAAAGATGGACCGCCCTACCTGGCAGAAGCACTTCAAGCTTCTTGACGAGGCAGATGCCAGCAACGTAGAGGCAGAAGAGTTCGACCTGAGCAAGGCTGCCGATGCCAACTATCTGGAAGAGAATGCAGGCAAACTGATGACCATCAGGAAAGTGAAGTTCAACAGCGCCAACGGCAAAAACGTATGGGCAGCCAACGATGAGACTACCAACCAGAGCCTGAAGGATGCCGTTACCGGCCAGTGGATCAGCAGCAACACCGTGGTAGTGAGAACATCGGGCTATGCCCGCTTTGCCAATGCCATCCTGCCAGACGGAGCCTATGACATCACGGGTATCTTTACAAGATATAATAATGTATGGCAGATCATCATCCGCAACACCGACGACCTCTCTCCTTCTGTGCTCTCCATCTTCAAGGAGGCTTTCGATGAAAGCCAGGGTGAATTCACTACAGAAAACATCAAACTTGCAGAAGGTGTAAGCTATGCCTGGAAATGGGCTTCGGCTGCATACGGCATGAAGGCTTCAGGCTATGTGAACGGTGCCAACGTTGAACTCCAGTCACGACTCAAGTCACCTGCCATCAACCTCTCATCCGTAAAGAGCGCCACCCTCAAGTTCGACCAGGCCATCAATTTCTCTTCCGACATGACCAAGGAATGCAAGGTTCAGGTTTCTACTGACGGAAAGACATGGACTGATTTGAAAGTTGCGGGTTATCCAACAAAGAATGGTTGGGATTTCGTTACTTCTACTGCCGATTTAACCAAGTATTGTGGCAAGACCATATACATCGGTTTCCTCTATAGCAGTTCCACATCAGCGGCCCCAACATGGGAAGTCAAGAACTTCGTGATAGATTAACAGAAATCACTTCTATACATTATTATATATAGTAACATCAATAAAAAAGACAACAATATGAAAAAGTATATATTTTCAGTTTTGATGGCGGCAATGGCTGCCTTCACATTCAGCAGCTGCGAGGATGTGCCAGAACCATACACACTGCCTACCAAGCCGGAAGCTCCAAGCGCTGGCGAGCCTAAGGGTACAGGTACTGCTGCCGACCCATTCAATGTGGCTGGTATCGTTAAGTATATCGAGGATGGCGGAAGTGCCGACCAGGAAGTTTACACCATGGGTAAGGTGGTATCTGTTAAGGAAGGCAGCTATGATCCCAACTATGGCAGCTTGAAATATTACATCTCCGACGATGGCACAGCTGCCAATCAGTTTTATGTATTCAATGGCTACGCTGGTCCTAACCGCACCAAGTTCTCAGGCGAGGATGCTCTCAAGCCAGGCGATGAGGTGGTAATTTGCGGAAAGGCGAAAAACTTCAATGGCACCAAAGAGTATGACACCGGCAACTATGTTGTAACGCTCAACGGTAAGCCAATGGACGGTTCAACTCCAGATACTCCGGGAGACGGCTACATCAACGAAACCTTCAGCAAGAGCTTCGGTTCTTTCACAGCCAAGACCACCAAGGGTACAGCATGGGTCATCGACTCTTATGGCTATGCCAAGGCTACCGGTTACGACAATGTCTCAAAGACCACAACTCCATCAGAAAGCTACATCGTCTCTAAGGCCATCGACCTCTCAGGATCCAAGGGTGCTACCCTGGAGTTCTCTTACGTGCTCCGCTATGTTACCAAAAACGGTGCAGCCGTAGAGGGAGTAAAGAATCAGGTTCTCATCACAGATAATTACACTGGCGACCCTGCAACAACCAAGTGGACCGATATCACGGGCACACTGAAGGAAGGCGTGGATTGGACAACCTGGGAAACCTACAAGCACGACCTCTCAGCCTTCAAGGGCAAGAAGAGCGTGGTAGTAGCCCTCCACTACACCTGTGAGGCTTCATCAGGAACATGGGAAGTAAAGAATCTCTCTGTGAAAGAAACATCCGGCGAGACTCCAGATACCCCATCCAAGCCAGATACTCCAGCCACAGGCGAGGGCTTGACCATCGATGGCACCACCGTTACACTGAGCAATGCGGCAGCCACAACCACGGGTGCCAGCGTAGAGTTGGATCTCAACGCAGCAGGTTTGACCAACCAGGCAGCCGTAGAAACCGTGAAGTTCTCAGATGGTTCCACAGTAACCTTCGATGCCAACGGTCAGGAGAACGGTCCTAAGTTCTACACCAACACCAAGGGCGTACGTGTATATGCCAACAACAAGCTCATCTTCAAGGGCATCAAGAAGATTAAGCAGATTGTGATGACCTGCGACAGCTACAACGGCATCAACTACGTGGGCAATGCTACAGCCACCATCGAGTTCTCAGGCACCACAGCCACCTACACCAACCTCTTTACCGAGACAACAGGCGGCGGTGTTCAGCTTCGCGTGAAGACTATCAAGATAGTTTATGCGGAGTAAAGTAGCTAATTCTCAAATATTTCTTAAAAAGAAGAGGAAAAATTTGGTGGTTTCAGGAAAAAAGCGTAACTTTGCACCCTGAAATTGTTAACAGGCTATAATGGGCATGCCCCGATGAGGGACATGAAATGAGGCGAAAGCTTCCCCATGACGTCTATTTTTTAATCATCAAATAATAAATAAAAGAAAAAATGAAAAAAGGTATTCATCCAGAGAACTATCGTCCTGTAGTATTTAAGGATATGTCTAACGGCGATATGTTCCTCACTCAGTCAACATGCAAGACTAACGACACTGTAGAGTTCGAGGGCGAGACTTATCCAGTAGTTAAGATTGAAATCTCTAGCACATCTCACCCATTCTACACAGGTAAGAGCAAGCTCGTTGATACTGCTGGTCGCGTTGACCGCTTCATGAACCGTTACGGCAAGTTGAAGAAGTAATATACCTTTTTAATTAAAGATATATTATCAGCGAAAGATAGGAAGTGTGTTCCGTCGTAGTTGCATATACGTCGGAATGCACTTTTTTTCTTTTATAACTTAAAACATTAACAAGAATTACGAAAATTATGAAATATACCAAACTACTCATCCTCACGCTTTTGACAGCCATGACGTTCTCTGCCTGCGGCACCGACGACTCCCTGCAGTTCAGATTCCCTGACCAGGAAAACAAGGATGACAATACCGGTGGCGGCACCGGAGAATCAACCGATAAGAGTAATGCCAACAAGAATGTGGCTACAGCCAATATGCCTGCCGTGGTAAAGAACGCCATCAACGGTCTGGAGTTCCCGAAACTCAAGAACAACGGCAGCAGCTACGCCATCGTGCACATGGATAACACCACGGGCATGGTGAACTTCTCTACCGAATGGGATGATGCAATGAAGAGCCAGCGATGGAGCTGCTATACCTTCCACACCGGAAACACAGCATCTAACGTAGATAGATGGAAACCTGCTCAGGGCGAGCGCCAGTATCCATGGGATACCGACCTGCAGGAGCAGTGGGGCATCACCGATTTCACCGAAGACCCTACCCCAACCAAGCAGGGATTCGACCACGGTCATATCTGCCCTTCTGCCGACCGCAAGCTGAACCTTACCCAGCAGAAGCAGACTTTCTTCATGACCAACATGCAGCCACAGTACAGCAACTTCAACCAGCGTGGCACCTGGTATAAGATGGAGGATGAGCTGCGCAAGCTAGCTCCGAAGATTGACACCGATACCCTCTTCATCGTGAAGGGCGGTACCATCGACCCGGTGGGCAGCGAGAGCAACATCCTGGGATGGAAGAAGCAGGGTGCATCGAGCGACGTGAAGAAGCCTGGCTACATCCCTGTGCCAAAGTATTTCTTCGTTGCCGTGCTGAAGAAGGAGTATAACCAGAAGACCAAGCAGTATAGCTACAGTGCCTTCGGCTACTGGTTCCTGCACGAGAACAAGGCGTTCGACAAGAGCGACCTTCTGGGCAACTACGTGGTGAACATCAAGACGCTGGAAGACAAAACCGGCATCGACTTCTTCTGCAATCTGCCAGATGATATCGAGAAGAAGGTAGAAACCCAGGATGTGGAGGCCATCAAGAACCTCTGGGGATTCAAGTCATCGAAATAACAGCCAGGCGTCCCCAAAAACGCAAACCCGCTAGGCGTCCCGGCGGATTTGAAATCCGCCGTAAAAAAAAAGGTTCGACCTATTAAAACCGGGGGATTTGTAATCCCCCAACAAAAGGAAAAGCATACTCCATTGCTGCGGATTGCAAATCCGCAGGACCTAAATAGGTTAGGACATTTTTTTACGCCGGATTTCAAATCCGGCGGAACGCCTAGCGGGTTTCATGGCGGGTAATATCAAATAAAAAGAGAGGGTGTGTCTTGTACTTCATGACACACCCTCTTTTTTAATACTTCATCGCATCACGCGGGAGCTAGTGTGACTTTGCCTGGTTGATCTCCAAAAGGTTTGCGTTCACGCTGCGCATTACGATGCTGTAGTTAATCATACTCGTTTTGTGTTTAATGAGTTCTTGTAAATCACAACTACCCAGAAAGCCCGTTTCCTGTGCTTTTTCTGGTCTTCATTGATGACCGGCGCCTGCCATCATTTAAGACCCGCTGCGGTCTTCTATGATGACCGCCCTGAGGCACAAAAGGCTGTTCTTTCGATTGCCGGTGCAAAGATACGAAGATTTTGGGTATCCGACAAATTTAGGCATGTGATAAGGAGCGATTTTCAGCAAAACACTTACGATATGAAACTTCGTTAAAAAACGGACTCTATTTCTTATGGGGCGCATCTCTATGTTTTTGCGGTGTCGAAAACTATGTTTTGCCATATAAATCAGTATATTACAAAAGTAATAGCCGGTTACGGGAAACTTATTCAGTATTCAGTATTCAGTTTTTTTCGCTGTTGTTTCCATCCGCTCTATAGATAGTATATTATATATATTAATATATATAATATAAAATAATTACTTATAATTTGTAACCACAGAAAGGGTAACTATCGCGAAAAAAACTGAATACTGAATACTGAACACCCTTTTAGGCACCATAAGCCCTGGTTATAATGGCAATCATTAAGGCGCCCTTACATGGCGGCTGGGTCGCGTCCAAAAATAACTTTTTTAAATAAAATCCCGAAATCCTTGGCAGTTTCAAAGAAAAAGCGTAACTTTGCAATATGATATAAACAATTATAAAAATAGGAGGTATAACATGATGCTAGGAATGAATGCACTAAAGGCTGTAGCCAAAGGTGAATACGCAAAAGCTATCCGCAAAGCCGTCCATGACTCTATCGAAGCTATCAAGAACGGAAAGGTTCCTGAGAAAAAAAATCAAAAGTTCAATTTTGAGTGGAGGGTATAACGGCAAAACAATCCATAGATTAGAGAGATTTAATTGAAATTTAACACATAATTTATAGACCCTATCACTTTTTTTTGTATCTTTGCAGCAGAAATGACTAAGAAATCATTCTATAACATTATTAACAATTAAAAAATTAGCTTATGAAAAAGTTACTACGCTATTCATTAACACTGGTTTTGGCACTCGTTGCCAATCTTACATTGATGGCTGCTGAGCCTTACAAAGTGCTCACTTTCCCAGATGACAACAAGGCAAACAACTCCGTGAGTGCCTACGACAAAACTTGGGAGGCTATGATGGGTACAGACGTATGGATCATCACCGGCTTCAACAACAACAAGTGGGACAAGAACTGGAAATGGATCAAGTGCGGAAGCAAGAAATTCGCTTCTGATGCTTCTATCACATCTCCAGCCTTCGAAGAGGCTATCGAGTATATGGTTGTTACCATCGACAATATTACAGCCAAGTCGGTGAAAACCATCAAGGCTGAGTTTGGTGCAAACGAGGTTAACATCGACAGCAAGAATTTCAAGGCTGGCGAGCTGATTATCAAGAACGATAACCCAGAGGCTGGCAAGACATGCAAGCTCGCCATCTCTTGCGACAAGGGTTCTGCCAACGGTCTTGTAACCATCTCTAAGATTGCTTATTACAAGAAGGGCGACAAGCCTGTTTCTGTAGACATTTCCAACACTCCAGAGACTGCTTACTCTGTGGCTAAGGCCATCGAGCTCATTAACGCAGGCGAGGGTTTGGCTACTCAGGTTTACGTGAAGGGTATCGTTACAGAAGCTCCAAAAAGCTTGAACGAGACATACGGCAGCCTTACATATACTATCTCTGATGATAACGAGGCTACCAACAAGTTCGTGGTTTACAGCGGTCTCAACATCAATGGCGAGAAGTTTACTTCTGCCGACCAAATCAAGGTAGGCGACGAAGTGGTTGTTTACGGAACCATGAAGAAATTCGGTGAAACTTACGAGTTTAATTACAACAATGTTCTCATCTCTCTGAACAGAGTTGAAACCGGCATCAACAACATCACAACATCTGCTGCTGACAATGCTCCTATCTTCAACCTCGCTGGTCAGAAGGTAAGCAAGAGCTACAAGGGTGTAGTGATCAAGGCTGGCAAGAAGATGATTCAGTAAGATTCAGAAACATTCCGGTTATCAAAGGATAACCAATAAAAAATCCGCTTCCACGACTATCATGCCGTGAAAGCGGATTTCTTTTTATCTTGATTTATCTATTCTATGCTGCTCTTATCTTCTATCATTCAATCTCTTTTCAGCACCCGGAAGCTTCTTGATGCCTGTAGCCTTGCCGAAGGTATTGCCTGCTGCTGCCGCAGAAGCTCTGGTAACCTTCTTTGCCAATCCCGTAGGCTGCTCCTCGAAATTGAAGGTGATGACGTCGCCCTTGGCTGAACCCACACCTATCATATAACCATAGAAGGTGTAGCGATCTCTGCCCTGCTCTGCGCCCAGATGGAAACCCGTCTGGCTGGCACCGGCATCCAATACGAAGGTGGCTCCGCTCTTGGCATACCTTATATAGATATCACCATTGTTGTCGATATACCAGGTGAACTCCAAGGTCTGCGAATCCTCTACCTCGCCCTTCCCATCATACACCTCGTCAATCTCAACACCACTTCCGCTCAGCGCATTCTTCCTGTTGCCACTCTGGTAGAATATCATGGTGGCATAGAATTCATCCTTGCCGCGGGATACGCCATCATCGTTGATGTAACTGTACGTCACCGGACCATACCATTTACCCACCAGCGTCTGGGCCTCTTCTATGAGCTGGCTGTTCTGCGAACCGCCTGAACCCTGGTTCCAGTCGCCCTGGTTCCAGCCCCAGCCACCCTGGTTGTAATCCTCATACCAGCCGTAGTCGTCGTGCCAATAGCGGTCGTCGTCCCAATAATCGTCGTCACAACTTGTAAATGTGAATGATGCCGCAGCTATCGCCATCAGCATCAGCAGTGATTTCATCTTCTTCATATCTTATATCCTTTCTTATATACTTATTTATACTTATATGTTCTTTCTTGAATTCTGATGCAAAGATATACCAAAATTTACACCCTGCAAAGGGAAAAGTGGAATATTTTAAGGGAAAATCCCTATTTTCAAACAGTTTTTCCCTATCAACACTTGTTTTTCTCAAAAAAATACACTACCTTTGCACGTAAGATAGACTGTTTTCCTACTCACGGATGGCACTATCTTTATCAAGAATTCACGATTAATTAGATTATTAAGTATGAATAAAAGATATATCATCCCCCTGCTCCTGGCATTCATGGCCCACTTCACGGTCATGGCTGTGCCTTATTGCGACATTAGAAAATTCTCCATCACCGATGGACTCGCTGCTAACACCATATCAGACATCAAGCAGTCGCCCGACAAACTGATATGGTTTGCCACCTGGAACGGACTCTCCTACTACGACGGATACTCCTTCCATACCTTCCGAGATGAAGCCGACGATGTAGACCTGCTCTCCACCAACCGCATCATCTCCATCTACCCTTCATCAACAAACAACATCTGGTGCGTTACATCAGACAAAAAGCTCTATCTGTATAACACCCACGAGTGCAGATTCGAAAACAGGGAGAAGGTAATAAACGAGAAGTTCGGCATCGACCTGAAGGTGGACAAAATCTATCCCCTGAAAACAGATAACACCTGGATTACCGCCAACAGCGGAAACTATCTCATCAGAAACTACAAACTGCCCGACCAAAGCTTCGACAAGGAAATCATCAAGGTGGGACAGCACGGACTGAGAAGCGGAAGAGTATGGTATGTATGGGCCGACAAGAAAGGCCGCGAGTGGATTCTCACCGACAAGGGAACCACCATCTACAACCATAAATTCAGCACCCCTATGCCATTCAAATGGATCAGAGAGGTGAGCGACAACGTCTTCCTGGCTACGCCAAACGGCAAACTCGCCGTGTATGACGAGAAAGACAAGCTGGTGATGATTCCGATGCCTGCCGGCGTTACCCGAATCAACCAGCTGAAAAACACCGGATACCAGCTGCTCATAGCCACCAACATAGGTCTGGTGGTATACAATCCGCGCACCTTCAAGACCGAGGTGCTCAACGTGCAGAGCCCGAGCCAGCCAATGGCAGAAGTGAAGAACATCTATACCGACGACTACGGCATGGTATGGGTGTTTACCGACGGCATGGGCGTAACCATGGTGAACCCGAAGACGGGACAGAAGGCATGGTTCTTTGCCGACCAGCCCGACCCAGCCGACCGCACCACGAGCGACAAATACTTCATCACCCAGGACGAAAACAAGACGCTGTGGCTCATCCCTAACGGCGGCACCTTCAGCTATTTCGACCGAAGGGCAGGCAAACTGGTGCCTTATCTGCTGCGCAGCAACTCATCGGGCAACTTCCGTGTACCCTACATCAAGAAATTCTGCCTCTCAGACCAGGGCATCCTCTGGATATGCGGCATACACGACCTTACGCAGGTGGCATTCAAAAACCACCTATACCACCTTACCCAGCTTGACGAAGGCGAATCGCCGGCGTACGCCATCTGCAACACCCCCGAGGGATACCACTGGACGGGCTACTACAACGGCGTAATCAAGATTACGGACAGCCGATACGAGAAGGTGGGCTATCTTGCCCCAAACGGGCAGGTGGTTCCGCAGCAGGTGGCATTCTGCCCATCCGCCATCTTCTCCATCTTCTACGACACGCAGGGAAAGATATGGATAGGTACCCGAGAGCACGGACTCTTCGTGAGAACCAGGGAGGGAATGACCCAATTCATGCACAACCCAGCCGACAAATATTCGCTACCATATAATAAGGTATACGACATCGTGGCCGACCGCCACGGCAGAATATGGATAGGCACCTATGGAGGCGGACTCACCCTGGTTCAGCCTTCCACCACGGGAAAGCTGAACTTCATCAGCCGCCAGAACATCCTGCCATGGCCTAAGAAGAGATTCGACAAGGTGAGACGCATCTTCTGCACCCCTACGGGAGAAATTCTGGCGGGCACCACCGACGGACTGGTTACCTTCAGCGACAACGTGAGCAACCCGGCGAAGATTCATTTCTATACCACCACCTACGTGGAAGGCGACACCACAAGGCTGGCGGCAAGCGACGTGAACTTCATCATGCAGCACAGCAACGGCCAGACCTACGTATCACAGCTGGGCGGCATCCTGCAGAACGTGGCAAGCAAGAATCTGCTGCAGGACAACATCCAGCTTTCGTACAACAAGAAAGTGAGCTACGAAGAGGGAACCGTGCAGAGCATGGTGGAAGACAACTCGGGCAACATCTGGGTGGTGCGCGAATCTAGCATCGACAAGTATAACCTGAAGACGGGAAAGATGGAGGTGTTCGGACCGAACGACTTCGACTTCAACATGTCGTTTACCGAGGCACGCCCTGCCCACGACCCAGCCACCGACGACATCACGGTGGGCACGCCAACGGGCAGCCTTGCCTTCAACCCTGCGAAGATGAAGAAGAGCCCTTACCAGGCACACCTCATCTTCACCGCGCTGCACTATATGGGCGAAGAAGAAACGGAACCTATTCTGCACAAGGAAAAAGTGGTGATTCCTGCCAACAAGCGCAACCTGACCATCAGCTTCGCCGCCCTCGACTTCGCGAGGAAATACAATCAGAAATACCGCTATCGCCTGGACGGCTTTACCCCTGAAGGCGAGTGGATAGAACTGGGAAAAAGCAACTACATCGGCTTCAACCGCATCAACAACGGCAACTACGTGCTCAAGGTGATGGCCACCAATTCGCACGGCGTATGGAGCAAATACGTAGCCGAGCTGCCTATCGAAGTAAGACCTACCTTCTGGGAGAGTATCTGGGGAAAAATTCTGATGGTAATCCTGCTGATGTGCGTGGTGGGCAGCATCTTCTACATCTACAACCGCAACCAGCGCGAGAAGATGAGCCACGAGATGAGCCTGATGAAGAACGACTTCTTCAGCGACGCCAGCCACAAGCTGCGCACGCCGCTCACCCTGATAGGAGGTCCGCTGAAGGAGGTACTCAACACGGAACACGGCATCACCCGAAAGGGAAGGGAAATGCTTACCATCGCCCTGAAGAATTCGTACGAGATGCTCGACATGCTCAACAAGATTCTGAGATACGACAACTCTACCCTGATGAACAGGGACGGAAGTCTGACAAGCGGCGACACCCTGGTGAACACCGGCGGCGTAAGCTACATGGACTCTACCGAGAATGAAGAGGACGAGATTGCAGGACAGATCAACGACGAGAACGTGGCAAGATTCCTGGCAGAAGCCGAAAAGGCTGAGAAGGAACTGGAAGAGAACATGACCGAAGAGGAAAAGGTGGCAAGGGAAGAGCAGCGCAAGGAGTACACCGTATTGGTGGTGGAAGACAACCACGACCTGCGCAAGTACCTCTACACCATCCTCTCTGAACACTACAACGTGCTGCTTGCCGAAAACGGAAAGGCGGGACTGCTGATGACGCGCACCGAACTGCCAGACTTCATCATCACCGACGTAACCATGCCGGTGATGGACGGCATCACCATGGTTGGCGAAATCAAGCAGGATCACGAACTCTCGCAGATTCCTATCATCATCCTCTCGGCAAAGGCGAGCGTGCAGGACCGACTGAAGGGATTCGAGATGGGCGTGGATGCCTACATGACCAAGCCATTCTCTACAGAATACCTGCTGGGTAGAATCAGTGCTGTGCTCAAGCAGCGCCGCAACCTGCAGAAGGAAATGATCCAGAAACTGGAGCATACGGGCAATCTGATAGGTCAGACCATGAGCAATGGTTTGAACGATGGCCAGAACGATGATCAGAACGATGGCATGATTGCTTCTTCTGCCGATGAACCGGAGAAGACGCTGAGCCAGATAACCAGAGAAATCACGGAGAAGGAACGTGAGAAGGAGGAGATGGCAAGGCTGAAGCGCGAACAGAGCGACTTTGCCTTCATGGCAAGTCAGATTAACGACGCTACGACGGCAAGGATTCTGAAGTACGTGACGGAGCACATTGACACGCCAGACCTGAAGATTGACAACATCGCTGATGCGATGGGCATGAGCCGAAGCGTGCTCTACCTCAAGATCAAGCAGCAGTTGGGCATGACGCCTATCGATTTCGTAAGGCATGTGAGAATCATGAGAGCCTGCGAGCTGCTGAAGAATACCGACGAGTCGCTCTCGTCTGTGGCATTCGCCGTGGGCTTCAGCGACCCGAAGTACTTCTCCAAGGTGTTCAAGCGGGAAACGGGCATCGTTCCTACGGAATATCGTGAACGTACCAAATAACGGATAAGGAAGTCTGTACTTTGGAGTTTTAAGGCACGGATTACACGGATTACACGGATTTTTTATGAGAAGACAATCGCTTAACTTACATGAGCGCCCTCAATCCGTGTAATCCGTGTAATCCGTGCCTTATCTATATATTTTCAAGTTTCGCAAGTAGCATTCTACCGTCCCCGAAGGGGGCGAATGTGAATAACCGCGGGTGGAATGACCGAAGGGAATGGAACCTGCGGATAGCAGACAAACTCTCTCTATCGTCCCCAAAGGGGGCGAACAGGAGCAAGACTGGATGTGGTTCGCCCCCTTCGGGGACGCTTTCTCCCTCCTGTTGGTTGTCCGCAGGTTCCATGACCTTCGGTCATTCCACCAGCGGTTATTGAAAGTTGGCCCCCTTCGGGGACCGGAGGTTACTTGCGAAACTTGAATCTATATATTGTTTATGTGGTCGTAAACAGGGTTTAAACGGTTTGAAATGGGGCTTAGAAATGCAGAAAAAGGGTATAAAAGGACCAGAAAAGGGCCTAAAGTGCATACAAAAAGGGTAATTAAGGCTTTTTAACTACAATTTTAGGAAAATTTTAGTTGTAAATGATACATTATTCAAAAAAAGTTTGTACCTTTGCATCAAGTTCTTAGAAAAGTTAAATGATAGATTAATCGTAACTTCCCCTAACGTTCTTTTTTTCTAGGGGAAGGGAAGGGCTCCGGGGATTGTGAAATTGCCGGAGCCTTTTTTGTTTCTATTTTTTTTAGAAATTTTATACCAATGTATGATGATTTCTGAAAGAAAAGTATTACCTTTGCAGTTAGTTTTTAAAACTGCCCTGCAAATGGGCTTTAAGAAGTAACATAAAATTAGAATATATAAATAAGAAATGAGAACCGTTTACGAATTCTCCGTTAAGGACAGAAAGGGAAAGGATGTTTCCCTGAAAGAGTACGCCAACGAGGTGCTGCTCATCGTTAACACAGCTACCAAGTGTGGCTTCACCCCTCAGTATGAGGAGTTGGAAAAGCTCTATGAGACATACCACCAGCAGGGTTTCGAGATTCTCGACTTCCCTTGCAACCAGTTTGGACAGCAGGCACCAGGTACTGACGAAAGCATTCATCAGTTCTGCAAGCTTACATACGGCACGGAGTTCCAGCGCTACAAGAAGATTAAGGTGAATGGCGACGATGCCGCTCCCCTCTTCAAGTTCCTCAAGGAATGCAAAGGCTTCGCTGGATGGGACGAGAGCCATCCGCTCTACCCTGTGCTCGACAAGATGCTCTCTGAAGAAGACCCTAACTATAAGGAGAGTGCTGACATTAAGTGGAACTTCACCAAGTTCCTGGTCAACAAGAAGGGTCAGGTTGTAGCCCGCTTTGAGCCAACAACCAGTTTCGACGTAATTGCCAAGGCCATCGAAGAGTGGCTGAATGCATAAAAGTATAGCAAATAATTTACTTATATAGATTGATAAATTAGATTATCAAATTTAAAAGCCAGCCTGCGTGAGCAGCCTGGCTTTTTTCAATCTACTTGAATTTAATCTACTTGAATTTAATCTACCTGAGGAACATTCTTGAGATATTTCTCAATCTCCTCGTCACTAACCTTGTAATTCTGCAAATCTCCATTGAGATAGCTCTCGTAGGATGGCATATCAATCAAGCCATGACCTGAGAGACAGAACAGGAGAACCGGAGCGGTTCCCTCCTCCGTCGCCTTCTTCGCCTCGCGGATGGTAGCTGCGATGGCATGGCAACTCTCTGGAGCCGGAATAATGCCCTCGGCACGAGAGAAAAGCATACCTGCCTCGAACGCCTCAATCTGAGGGATATCTACACCATGCATGTAGCCATCCTTGATAAGCTGCGAAATGATCATGCCCGCACCATGATAGCGCAAACCGCCGGCATGGATGTTGGCTGGCTTGAAGTCATGACCCAGGGTAAACATAGGCAGCAATGGGGTATATCCCGCTTCATCTCCGAAATCATACTCAAACTTACCACGTGTCAGCTTAGGACAGCTCTCCGGTTCGGCAGCGATAAACTCGGTGTGCTTCTTGCCACTCAGGTTATGACGCATGAATGGGAAAGCCAATCCGCCAAAGTTACTTCCGCCACCGAAGCAGGCAATCACCTTATCAGGATATTCGCCAGCCATCGCCATCTGCTTCTCTGCCTCCAGTCCGATGATGGTCTGGTGCAAAGCCACATGGTTCAGAACGGAACCCAGGGTGTACTTACAGCCCGGAGTGGTAGTAGCCAGCTCCACTGCCTCGGAAATAGCAGTACCCAGTGAACCTGGATGGTGTGGGTCGCGGGTGATGATGTTCTTGCCCGCACGGGTACTCATGGATGGAGAACCCTCGACGGTGGCTCCGAAGGTGCGCATGATGCTGGAGCGGTATGGCTTCTGCTGCATGGTAATCTTCACCTGGTAAACGGCTGCCTCCAAACCGTAGAGCTTGGCTGCGTAAGAAAGGGCACAGCCCCACTGTCCGGCACCGGTCTCGGTGGTAACGTTGGTATCACCCTCCTGCTTGCAGTAGTAGCACTGAGGCAGGGCCGAGTTGATTTTATGTGAACCTAATGGGGTAGCACTCTCGTTCTTGAAGTAGATGTGTGCGCTGGTACCCAGAGCCGCTTCCAGTCCGTAAGCACGAACCAGCGGTGTGGAACGGTAGTAGGTATACTTTTCGAGCACATCCTCAGGGATGTCGATCCATGCATGCTCTGTATCGAGCTCCTGCTTGGAGCACTCTTTATTAAAGATGTGTGACAAGTCGTCGGCTGTGAGCGGCTTATGGGTCTGTGGATTCAAAGGTGGCAATGGCTTGTTAGGCATGTCAGCTTGAATGTTGTACCACTGAGTAGGAAGATCCTGCTCCTGAAGGATAAACTTTTTCTGTCTCATGATTGTTATTATTTGATTATTTCTACAATTCTACCTACATTCGTTTACAGATTGCACGGATTTACGAAAGATTCCCTTTCAATCTGTCAGAACTTGGGCGCAAAGATACAAAGAATTTTCGATATAGGCAAAAGAAATGCTGATTTTATTTATAAAATATTTTAGAAAGTACTCCAAAGGGGTGAACAATAGGGGAAAATTGTCCAAATCAGGGCTATTTTAGTTCAAAAACTACAAATAAAACAATTTTTACTCCTATAAACAACAAAATTTACCCCATCATTTACAGAAAACTTCGTACCTTTGCAACAGTTAAAACAAACGGCGTTGGGAAACGCTAAATCATCATCTTTTACTTATACAAATAAACAAGCAATGGTTTCGATAAGAGTATCGAAACCATTGTTATTTTTATATATATCCAACTAAAAGCTATCTTTAGTCCACCTGGTTTTATGAAGAGGAAACCTGATGGCACTTATTCATCCACCTGAATCCCGGATATCATATCCAGCAGACTCCTGGCTTGCTCCACGCTCTTTACATGACTGATGCGGAGGATACGCTTGTTGTTCTTCTCCTTCAGGGCACAATCCTGAATATGACTGGTGGCATAGGCTATCACCCGCGAGAACATTTTACTGCGATAGAACGGACTATCCACATTGCTCACAAACTGCAGCTGCATGACTCCACCCTTGAGCAGAATCTTCTCGCAACCCAGCAGCTTGCCCACACGGCGAAGACCTACCACATGAATCAGCTCATCGCCTTCCTGAGGTATCGGACCGAAGCGGTCGATCATGCGCTGGCGGAATGCCTCCACTTCCTCATCCCTATCCAGATGGTCAAGTTCACGATAGAGCAGCATTCGCTCGGCACTGCCGGGAACATAGGAATCAGGGAAATACATCTCCAGGTCGCTGTCTACGGCGCAATCGTCTACGAAGTCATCGCCCGTAAGCTGCTCGCCCTCTTTCATCTCTTCCTGATAGAGGTCGTTGAACTCCTCGTTCTTCAGTTCGGTTACTGCCTGCGAGAGAATCTTCTGGTAGGTTTCGTAACCCAGGTCTTCCATGAATCCGCTCTGTTCGGAACCCAGTAGGTTGCCGGCACCACGGATATCCAGGTCTTGCATGGCGAGGTTGAAACCGCTGCCCAGGTCGCTGAAGGTTTCCAGGGCTTCCAGTCGGCGGCGCGCGTCGAAGGTGAGTGCAGCCTTAGGCGGAGCTATCAGATAGCAGAATGCCTTCTTGTTGCTACGCCCCACTCTGCCTCGCATCTGGTGCAGGTCGCTCAGTCCGAAGTGGTGGGCATCCATCACGATGATGGTGTTGGCATTGGAGATGTCGATTCCGTTCTCCACGATGGTGGTGGAGAGCAGCACGTCGAAGTCGTAGTTGATGAATCCCATGATGATCTTTTCCAGTTCCTCGGGCTTCATCTGTCCATGTCCGATGGCTACGCGGCAATCGGGCACCTTCTTCTCTATCAGCATCTTCAGTTCGGGGAGCTTGGCTATCCTGTCGCACACGAAATACACCTGTCCGTTGCGGCTCATCTCGAAGTTGATGGCATCGGAGATGGTTTCCGCATTGAAGGTAACCACCTCTGTATGAATAGGAAAGCGGTTTGGCGGCGGGGTACGCATGATGCTCATGTCACGGGCGCCCATCAGCGAGAACTGCAGGGTGCGCGGGATAGGCGTGGCACTCATGGTGAGGGTATCCACGTTCACCTTCAGCTGGCGCAGCTTCTCCTTGGTAGAAACGCCGAACTTCTGCTCCTCGTCGATGATGAGCAGACCCAGGTCGTGCCAATGCACGGTTTTGGAAATGAGCTTGTGGGTTCCGATGAGGATATCTATCTTGCCTTCTTCCAGGCTCTGCAGAATCTGTCGGGTATCCTTGGCAGAACGGGCACGGCTCAGATAGTCCACGGTGACGGGCAACTGCTCCAGGCGATGCATGAAGGTTTGGTAGTGCTGGTAGGCGAGCACCGTGGTAGGCACGAGCACAGCCACCTGCTTGCCGTCGCACGCTGCCTTGAAGGCTGCACGGATGGCCACCTCGGTCTTGCCGAAGCCCACGTCGCCACAAACCAGTCGGTCCATCGGACGCTTGCTCTCCATATCCTTCTTCACATCGGCTGTGGCCTTGCTCTGGTCGGGGGTATCCTCGTAGAGGAACGATGCCTCCAGCTCGTGTTGCAGATAACTGTCTGAACTGTATGCGAATCCCTTCTCCTTGCGACGCTTGGCATAGAGCTTGATAAGGTCGCGGGCTATATCCTTGATGCGCTTCTTGGCCTTGTTCTTCAGCTTATCCCAGGCTCCCGAACCCAGGATGGAGAGGCGCGGCGGTTCGCCGGTATCTCCACGGCGATACTTGCTGATTTTATACAGCGAGTGGATGGAGACGTCTACGATGTCGTGGTTGGCATAGAAGATGCGGATCATCTCCTGGTAACTGTCGCCCGTAGGCACACGTACCAGTCCGCCAAATCTTCCGATACCGAAATCCACGTGTACGATGAAATCGCCCGGTGCCATCTCCTGCAACTCCTTCATGGTGAGCGCCATCTTGCCCGCACGGGCAGAGTCGGAACGCAGGTTGTACTTGTGGAAACGGTCGAAAATCTGATGGTCGGTGAAGAAGCATGCCTTCTTCTCGTGGTCAACGAATCCCTCGTGGATGGTCTTGTCAACGGGCTTGAACTGTATCTTATATTTCTCCAATTCCTCGCTGGCGAAGATGTCCTTGAGTCGCTGCTGCTGCTTCTGGCTGTCGGCTAATATATATAAGGTGTAGCCCTTGAGCTGGTAATCCTCCAGAGTCTGTGCCAGAAGCTGGAAGTTTTTGTGGAAGAGCGGCTGCGGTGCCATATCGAAACTGATCACGGCATTGGAGTGGCCCTTGGCCTCGGCAAGCTGATCCTGCTTGCGGGCTATTGCGCCATCTGCCATCTTGCCGAATTCCACGCGCACGTGTTCGCACAGGGCATGCTGGAAGTCGGTGGCACTCACCAGGTTGAGTTCCTTCTTCATCTCCTGGCGGATGCGTTCTGCCTCCATCTCGGTGGCTCCTTCCAACTGCTCGGTGAGGCTCTGGGTGGAGAATCCGTCGTTGTAGATCTTCTCGATGCAGTCGTGCAGATAGGTGTAATCCTTCATCACCACGAGCGCAGAAGGTTCGAGGAATTGGAGGAAGCACTGCTTCACGGTCTGCCCGGTGGCGAGTTCCGGCACCACCTCGATGCTCTCGCGCTTGTCCTTGGAGAGCTGGTCTTCGATGTTGAAGGTTCGGATGGTATCTATTTCATCACCGAAGAAATCGATGCGGAACGGAAATTCGCAACTGTAGGAATAGACATCGATGATGCTTCCACGCACGGCAAACTGGCCAGGCTCGTAGACATAGTCCACCTCCTGGAGCTTGAAATCGCGCAACTGATGCACCACATCTACCTGTGGAATCTGCTGACCGACAGAAAGTTTCAGAATCTTCTCATCCAGATGCTGCTTAGACACCACGAGTTCGGCAAGGGCATCGGGATAGGAAACGATAAAAATGGGGTTGCCTGCCGACAATCGGGCAAGCACTTCGGTTCGGAGTATCTCGTTGGCGGCATCGCGCTGTCCATACTTCACGGCACGGCGATAGCTGGAGGGGAAGAAGAAGACACTCTCCTGCCCCAGCATCTGCGTGAGGTCGTGGTAGAAATATCCCGCCTCGTCGGCATCATCAAGCACGAAAAGCACCGACCGCTTCAACCTCGCCTTCATCGAACCGAAAAACATGGAGGCTGAAGAGCACACCAATCCCTGGAGAAAAAGTGAATGCACCGACTTCTTCTTCAGTAAATCAACGAGGGCATTCGCCTGGGGCGAACGCCCGTAAAGTTTTGCTATATCCTGTAATGTCACTTCTTATCCCTAACTTATTTTTGGGTATTTCCTGAACCAGCCATCGAGTCGCAATCTCATCACTCCGAAGAATGCTTCGCCAAAGATACCGCCACTCATCTTGCTGGTTCCCTCACGGCGATTCACGAAGATAACCGGCACTTCCTTTATCTTGAAACCAATCTTATAAGAGGTGTACTTCATCTCTATCTGGAAACCGTAGCCCTTGAAGCGGATGGCATCCAAATCTATGGTTTCCAACACCTTGCGACGGTAGCACACGAATCCGGCTGTGGTATCGTGTACCTGGAAGCCCGTAACGAAACGCACGTACTTGGAAGCGAAATAGCTCATCAGTACTCGACCGATAGGCCAGTTGACCACGTTGACTCCCGATACATAGCGGGAACCTACGGCTACGTCGAAACCCTCGTCGTGGGTGGCGGCGTAGAGGCGTGGCAGATCGTTAGGATCATGACTGAAGTCGGCATCCATCTCGAAGATGAAGTCGTAGCCATGCTCCAAGGACCACTTGAAGCCCTTGATGTAGGCGGTGCCGAGGCCCAGCTTGCCCTTACGCTCCAGGATGTGGAGGCGATTGGCAAACTCGCCAGCGATGAGGTTCTTGACGATGGCAGCCGTGCCATCCGGACTTCCGTCGTCGATGACAAGGATGTCGAATTCCTTCTCCAGGCCGAAGACGGCACGGATGATTTTCTCGATGTTTTCCTTCTCGTTGTATGTAGGAATGATTACAATGCTATCACTCATATTCTTTTGTTTTATTGTTACAAGTGCAAAAGTACAACTTTTATCTGAAATAAGCGAATTTATTGGTCGGGATTTTCAACAAAGCCCTGATATTCCTTGTCAAGTCCCTGCATGATGGCGTCGTAGCTCTTGGTCATCTGGTTCTTGATGTTCTCCGGTCCCTTGCCTATCGGCTGGATTGGCTCGTGGATAGTGAGCTTGATAGGATGCCAGAATACCCAGTAGATGTCCTTCATGCGTGGCTTGACATCGAAACTGCCGTTGATGGTAAGCGGACAAACCGGCAACTGCAACTCGTCGGCAAGCATGAAGGCTCCACGGCGGAACACGCCCATGTGGCCGGTGAAGGTGCGGGCACCCTCAGGGAACACCACGAGCGACATGCCTTCCTTCAACACCTCGCGCGCCTTGTCGTAAGAGGCACGGATCTTGGAAGGACCGCTCTTGTCCACGAAGATGTGGTGAGCATAGACGCAGGCGAGACCTACGAGCGGGATGTTGCGGATGCCTTTCTTCATCATCCACTTGAAGTTACGGCCCAGGAAGCCATAGATGAGGAAAATGTCGAAGGCACCTTGATGATTCGCCACGAACACATAGCTCTGGCCTTTCTTCAGGTGCTCCCTACCCTCTACCTTGACGGGGAGGAAGAGGATTCTGATCCACAACTGTGACCACAACTTGCCTGGATAATATCCCCAGAAGTGGCCATTGCCTAGCATACAGCCAACTACCGTTACCAGGCTGGTAAGGATGCTTGCCACAATGAGGATGGGCAAGCAAATGACTAATTGGTATAATCTATATATGTACTTCATCTTGTTTATTTTCTCTTTAAAGTTATAACTGCGATTTCCGGGGTGGCTCCGATGCGGATAGGCACGGTGCCGCCGAGTCCAGCTGTGGTATAGAGCTGGCAGCCCTCACGCTCGTAGAGTCCGTAATCGAACGGGGCGAACATGGACGGACGCAGACCGAGCACGGAAACCTGTCCGGCATGGGTGTGACCGCTAAGGGTGAACTGCGGAGCCACGAGCACGGAGTCTCGGGAGCCGTGCATCTCGTTGATGGTAGACGGCAGCATCTCCTCCCACTGCGTTGGGATGTGCTGGAGCATCAGCACAAACTGTCCCGGCTTGATGCCATAGAGTGCCTGCGCCACCTGCGTGCGCTTAGGCTTGTCGTAGTTTTCCGTGCCTGCCACATAGATGGAATCCTTGCCTCGATGCAGCACGATGTGCTCATTCATCAGCAGTCGCCATCCGCAGGATCGCTCGAAGTTCTGCACCCTGAGCTCCATCTCCTTCTTGGCAAGCAGGTCGTTGTCATCGATGTGCATATAATAGGTGTAATCGTGGTTTCCCAACACGCTCACCACGCCATCCTTGGCATTCAGCGAACTGAGCAATTCGTGATAAGGCGTTAATTCTGAAGGCTTTACATTCTGAATATCGCCCGTAAAGCAGATGAGGTCGGCACGCTGGGCGTTGATGCTGTCGATGTCGCGCTGCGGCAAATCGCGTCGCCATCCGTAGAAGGAACCCAGGTGGATATCGCTGAAATGTACGATGCGGTAGCCATCAAACTCCTTCGGCAGATCTGGGACATAGACGGTGATATGCTTGATCTCAAACTGCCTGATGCCCTTGGTGAAGCCATAGATGAAGCTGAAGAATGCCACGACGGCAAGCACGCCACCCACCAGTTTGCCCCAGTTGCGTGAAGCATGCCGGCTAGGCGTATTGCGGTGGTGCTTGAATCGGCGTGAAAGGCGCATGCACTCCCAGCCCACGAAGCTGCAGAGGGCGAAGACAAACTGCGGCACGGCCAGTACCGCCATCATTCCGAACCAGATGTCGATGAGCATCGGGTCGTCGGGCATGAAGTCGGCACCCAGTGCCAGATAGGAACTGTATCCTATCACGATGGCCACAGGCAGCCAATATAAAATCTTTCTCCATCCCTTGCGCACGTGCAGATACTGCCTGTCTATCCAGAGATAAGGCAATACAGAGAACAGCACGATGGGAATTAGAATTCTTGCTATCATATCATTATGATTATATTATTATATCTTATCGTATTATCGTTTAATATGCCCAGCTATAAACTATAAATTATAAACTATAAACTGCCAAAAACCTTCTCATCAGTTCTACGGGCACGCCACGGCGGCGGGCGTAATCGCGAAGCTGGTCATCGCCTATCTTTCCCAATTCGAAGTAGTGCGACTTGGGATGTGCGAACATGAATCCCGAGACGCTGGCATGAGGCGTCATCATTCCCGTTTCGGTGAGTCGGATGCCTGCCTGCTTCATGTCGATGAGCTGGTCGATGAGGAAGTTGGCACTGGTATCGGGCAGCGACGGATAGCCGATGGCTGGCCGGATGCCCTGGTATTCCTCGCGATGCTGCTGCTCGACGGTGAGGTTTTCATCGGGTGCATAGCCCCAATACGCTCTATCTCTTCTCACCTCTTCGTGGAGTTTCTCTGCCGTAGCCTCAGCGAGTCGGTCGGACAGGGTTTGTGCCATCATGTTGAGATAGTCGTCATGGCGATATTCATCGATGATGGTTCCATCCACCGAAGTGCAGAACACTCCTACCTGGTCTCTGATGCCCTGGGAAAGAGGGCGGATGAAGTCGGCAAGGCAGAGATTGGGTTCGCCTGGTGCCGAAGGATGCTGCTGGCGAAGCATCGGGAATCGGAGTTTTTTATCGGATAGGAAGAAAATTAAATCATCCCCTTCGCTGCAGACTTCAAAGAGCCGGAAGATGGCATGAGTATGATATTTCTCCTCCCAGGAGGCAAGCATCTGCAATGCCTCTTGCTTCATCTTCTCCTTGTCTTCCCTAGGCTTCCCGCTCAGTCCCCAGGCATGATAGAAATAGAGCCAGTTGATGAACGGAGTCAATTCTGATATGCTATAAGTCTTATTCATTAACTTCTGAAATTCAATTCCTCGCCACGATAGTCGGCATCAAAGGCTCCCTTATTATATATAAGGTGGCCGTTGCAGAAGGTCTGCTCCACCTGCCACTGGTATTCGTGTCCCTCCATCGGGCTCCACTGGCACTTGCTCTGAATCACCTCCTTGGTCACCTTCCATGGCGACTGCGGTCTGACGATGACGATATCTGCCTGATATCCCTTGCGAAGGAATCCTCGCTGGCTTACCTGGAAGAGCTGGGCTGGCTGATGTGCCATCAGCTCTACCATTCTTTCGATGGTGAGCACGCCTTCGTCCACCAGTTGGAGCATGGAAACAAGGGAGAACTGAACCATCGGCATGCCTGATGCAGCCTTGGCACACCCACCCTGCTTATCCTTCAACTCATGTGGGGCATGGTCGGTGCCGATGGTGGCAATGCGCCCGTCGTTCAGGGCACGGCGAAGGGCATCACGATCGGCAAGCGTCTTGATGGCAGGATTGCACTTGATGAGTGCCTTCTTCGTAGCGTAATCGGCATCGGAGAAGACGAGATGGGCTATCACGGCTTCGCCGGTTATCTGAGGAAGATTCACAGAATCTGTGTTCTGAAGATTCTCTTTCGGAAGATTTTCTTCCTGATTATCAAAGAGTTCCAGTTCCTTGGCAGTGGTAACGTGGGCGATGTGAAGGCGGGTACCAAATCGCCTGGCGAGTTCTACCGCCAGTTTGCTGCTCTCGTAGCATGCCTCCACGCTGCGAATCTCAGGATGGTGTTCCACGGCAGGGTCTTCGCCATACTTCGCCTTTGCCTCCGCCATATTGCGGTTGATAATCTCGGTATCCTCGCAATGGGTCATTACGGGCAGATTGAGCTGCTTGGCTGTGCTGAACACGCACTGCAGCGACTCCATCTTATCTACCAGCATATTGCCGGTGCTGGAGCCCATGAAGAGCTTGATGCCCGGAACGTGATGCACATCGAGCTGGGCAAAGGAATCCACATTGTCGTTGGTGACTCCATAGAAGAAACTGTAGTTTACATGACTCTTCTGTGCACCCAGCTTTCGCTTCTCCTGCCACGCCTCAAGGGTGGTAGTCTGCGGCACCGTATTCGGCATCTCGAAATAAGAGGTGACGCCACCATAGGCAGCCGCACGGCTCTCGCTCTCGATGTCCGCCTTGCGGGTTAATCCCGGCTCACGGAAGTGGACATGGTCATCTATCACTCCAGGCAAAACAAAACACCCCGAAGCATCCACTACTTCGTCGTAGATGCCACGGGGTGCCATGCCTTCATATATCTCTGAAATAACTTCACCATCAACAAGAAGATCGCCCTTGAAGGAGCGACCCTCGTTGACTATAGTTCCGTTTTGAATTAATACTTTAGACATAATATAATGTTATCTTTTATTTTGCAGCCGGAATCGTTGGCTTTGCTAAATCATTAGGGGTTGGAGTCGCTGCTGGGGCTGTCGCCGCACTAGGGTCGCCCTGAGGTGCTGCCATCTGCTCCATTTCCGGAGTCACGCCGCCTGTAGATTCATGCGTACCATTCATGATAGCCTGGTTTTCCTGCGCCTTCTGATAGTAATCCTTCACGTAGGCATCGTTCTTGAAATGGTCGGTGGCCTTGCTCATGATGTCCTCAATCCATGGTGAAAGCATCGGATACTGATTGCCCATGGTGACGAGAAAGAAGACGCCCGGACCCAGCACGTTATCGAAATTATCGGTGACGAAGGATGTGATCAGCTTATCCTCCTGGTCAGAGAGTCGCATCGCCTCCTCGTTGAGTTTCGCCGTAACCACCTGCATATCGCTACCGTTCATGATAGCCTGGTCGTGCTTATGAACCAACTCACGCTGCTGATTCTGCAACTGCTGGTATTTCTTGAAGAAGCCGAAGAGCTTGTCGTTGAGCGGCGTGCCACTCACCACCTGCTGGGTATCATCAAGCTTCACCGTGATGCATCCGCTCTCCAGAACGAGTGGCAGCACGGGTTCATCATCCATGAAGATGTTGGCCATCTTGGCAGAATCCACACTTCCCTGGAAGTGGAACTGCCCATGGACTACATCACATGAATCAATTTTCTTAAATTCATTGTCTTTCAAGATCTGAAGATACAGCATACGACCATCTAAGGTGCTTACGTTGGAAGTACCTGAGATATCGTAACTGGCGGCGCATGATGTAAGCGCCATTAAGGTGATCAGTGCGTAAAATATCTTATTCATAAGCTTTGTAATTCACAATTCAGTGAACAAAAGTACAATCAATTATTGAAGTAGCGAAATAAATTCAAGCAATTTAATTGAATATTACATGTATTTATGTTTTATTTGCATTTTAGCTCGTGCGAAATGCGATGCGTGGTATAGAGTTCGAGCAAGGCTGCGATGAGCAGGAACACCACCCACTTGTTGTAGAAATACGTGATGTAAGTCTCCTGATTGGCAAACCAATGGCGGAAGAAGGCGTACACCGTATCTACCATCGAGATGCCCGACAGCACGAAGAAAATATCGGCAATATACTGCATGCGCTTCAGACGGTGGATAACCTGCGAATCGCCCTCGTAGAACTGCATCGCCTGCACCAGGGAGAAAAGTACGGTGCCCAACAGGAACATCCAGCAGGTGTAAAGCAACATATTAGGATAAATAAAGCCAAATGCAAAGCAGCCCGCACCGACAACCATCAGTACGCCGCCAAGCAGAAAAATAGCACTCTGTATCTTACTTAACTGTTTCATCGTTATGATATAAATAGGGTTTAACAATATTACTCAACACTCTCAGTCTGCGGTTCGTCAGCATCATCCGGCGGCACCACCTCATCCGGCAGATCGGTGCTCAGCACGAAGATGTCTTCATCGTCCGACTTCATGAAGTAACGCTCACGGGCAATCTTGCCAAAGACATCGGGTCCCTGGCGCATCTCCTTGAGCTGACGGGAGTCTTTTTCATACTGTTCACGGTATTTTCCGATCTCTTCACGCAAAGTTGCTATCTGCAACTGATACTTGATGTGCTGGCGGATGCTGTTATCATCAACAACGCCCACAATCAAAACACCCGCTATAATGACTATAAGATACTTATAGTGAGCGAGATAGTTCCATACAATACTTAGTTTCTGACTCATTAATTTCTATAATTTGACTTTATTTGTCTGAATTTGTTTGCAAAGATAATATTTTTTTGTTATCTTTGCATCACAATTAAGAAAAAATAATGCAAGACAACAAAGTTTCAAGCAAAAAGTAATGGAAGAATACATCGTTTCTGCAAGAAAATACCGTCCGATGACCTTCGATTCGGTTGTTGGACAGAGTGCGTTGACCACCACTCTGAAGAACGCGGTGAAGAGCGGCAAGCTGGCGCACGCCTACCTCTTCTGCGGTCCGAGAGGCGTGGGCAAGACCACTTGTGCCCGCATCTTTGCCAAGGCAATCAACTGCGAGCATCCCCGCGAAGACGGCGAGGCATGCAATGAGTGCGAGAGCTGCAAGGCTTTCAACGAACAGCGTTCGTACAACATCTTTGAGCTGGACGCCGCCAGCAACAATGGCGTTGACCAGATCAAGACCCTGATGGAGCAGACCCGCATCCCGCCTCAGGTGGGTAAGTACAAGGTGTTCATCATCGACGAGGTACACATGCTGAGTGCGCAAGCCTTCAACGCCTTCCTCAAGACGCTGGAGGAGCCGCCATCGCACGTGATCTTCATCCTCGCCACCACCGAGAAGCACAAGATTCTGCCTACCATCCTGAGCCGATGCCAGATTTACGACTTCGAGCGCATGACCGTGGCTAACACCATCGCCCACCTGAAGATGGTGGCTGAGAAGGAAGGCGTGAAATACGAGGATCAGGCACTCGCTGTCATCGCCGAGAAAGCAGACGGCGGTATGCGCGATGCCCTCTCCATCTTCGACCAGGCGGCAAGCTTCTGCCAGGGCGACATCACCTACCAGAAGGTGATAGAAGACCTGAACGTGCTCGACAGCGACAACTACTTCAAGCTGGTAGACCTCGCCATAGAGAACAAGATAAGCCAGATGATGGTGGTGCTCGACGGCATCCTGAACAAGGGTTTCGACGGCGGCAACATGATTCAGGGACTCGCCAAGCACGTGAGAAACGTGATGATGGCAAAAGACCATCAGACCCTGCCCCTGCTGGAAGTAAGCGACGAGCAGAAGGCAAAGTATGCCGAACAGGCCAAGAAGGCGCCTACACCTTTCTTATATAAGGCACTGAAACTGATGAACGAATGCGATGTGCACTATCGCCAGAGTTCGAACAAGCGCCTGCTGGTAGAGCTTACCCTGATACAGATAGGACAGATTACACAACCGGAAGACCAGGACGTGCCTAGTGCGGGGCGTACGCCCCATAGACTAAAATCCCTGTTTCAGAAAATCATTGCCCAGCTTAAGCCTGCTGCTCAGGGTGCAGGTGCCGGGCAAGAGAGCGGAAGCACAGCCTCATCCCCAGAGGGAGAAGCTGCGACTGTCGCTGCGGCTACTGCTGCACCAAAAGCAGCGCCAAAAGCAGCTCCTGCGAAGAAGAAGATAAGCCAGGTGAAACTGAGCGGCATAGGCATGAGTTTTGCCAACCTGAAGAAAACGGAAGAGGCTAGCCGACGCACGTATAATCCTATCGACCAGTTGAAGGACGACCCGAACGCGCAGGCTGCCCATACAGATACGGCTACGGATATCGAATTTACCCAGGAACAGGTGGAAGGACAATGGATAGGCATGTGTCTGAGAATGCAGAACGTGAAGGATTTCATTGGTCTTGCCAACCGCATGAAAGCGGTAGTTCCGAAGATTACACAATACCCGAACATTGAAGTGGTGGTAGACAACCAACTGCTGCTCAACGACATCCAGAGCATCAAGGGAAGAATTCTCCAAACCTTCAAGATAGGACTGGGCAACCAATCTGTAACCATCGACTACCGACTGGCAGAAGCCAACGAGGTGACCAAGATTCTCTCGAAACGGGAATTGCTGGACAACCTGATGAAGGAGAACCCAGCCATCGCCAAACTCACCCAGGAGCTGAAGCTCGTCATGGCATAAACCTATATTTTAAAGAAAACAATGGCAAGAAGATTAAGAAAGAAACGCATCGCTATCATACTGATTACGTTCACCGCCCTTATCGGATGGACTACGCACAGCTGCGTATCCCGCTGTTCATCATCTGACGAGAAGGCTAAAGCGGATACCCTGCCCAAGGCGCACATCAACGACTCCATCTCAAACGCCCTGACCGAGGGAAAAGAATACCACGAGATAGACTCCGTGGTAGAGAGATACCTGAAACGATGGGAAATCAACGGTGCCCAGCTCGTCATCACCCGCAACGACTCCCTGCTCTACGCCCGCGGATTCGGCTGGGCTGACAAGGAAAAGGGCATCAAGATGGAGCCAAACATGCTGATGCGATTTGCCTCGGTATCGAAGCTCATCACGGCTGTGGGCATCATGAAACTGCAGGAGATGAAGAAACTGAAGCTGAACGAGAAGGTGTTCGGACCGAAGGGAATCCTCAACGATACCACCTATAATAATGGCATCAAGGACCAGCGATATTACGACATCACCGTGGAGCAGCTGCTTCGCCATCAGGCGGGTTTCAACAACTACGCCGGCGACCCGGTATCTTCCACCCGATACATCATGATGCAAAACCACCTCACTACTCCTCCCGACCACAAGACGCTGCTCAGGATTCTGCTGAAGCGCCATCTGGGTTATACGCCGGGGCAGGGCAAATGCTACAGCAACCTGGGCTACATGATCCTTTCGATGATTATCGAGAAGAAGAGTGGCATGAAATACGAGAACTTCATGCAGAAGTATGTGCTCCAGCCTGCCGGATGCTACGACATGCACATCGCCGGCACTTACTTAAAGGACCGTCGCCCCAACGAGACGAAGTACTACATGCACCAGGGCAGCATCCCTGTGTATGAATACAACA
>ERZ1023701.88-NODE-88-length-34325-cov-16.161862_pt1 | contig 34325 bp, 18 predicted proteins | sample MGYA00380350_ERZ1023701 | MGnify/ENA primary metagenome ERZ1023701 (study PRJEB33179, sample SAMN07449025) | human gut metagenome | biome: Human-gut; feature: Human associated habitat; material: Faeces | host: Homo sapiens | place: India:Kasaragod | collected... | reverse complement strand
TGTCTTCCGCATCTACCTTGGCAAAGATAAATTCCTCACTCTGAATGTAGCGGAAAGGAGTTTTTACCACAGTACCTTCCTCATCCTTAATCTCTGTATTCTCGGCCAAGTCATCGATACGCTTGCCTGCATTATAGGCAGCGAGAGCATTGGCCACGATAAACCATTTTTCCGTGTTGATAGCATATACCTTGCCATCATCACGCTCCTCTGCTGGCGGATAGCCAACATTATCATCGGCAATACTCTGGAAAGTACTGCCGTACATAGTCACCTGGTTGTCCCGAAAGTATGATACTTCGGCATCATACTCTCCTCTACACACAGGCAAGCTACCAATAATTGTTTGAATTTCTGCCATATTATTACTATTTTAATCTAATTGATGATTCATTATGATTTTACCAGTCGTCCTGTCTTGCATACAAGAAGTTATGCGACTAGTATCACTTGTCGTTCCAATGATACGCCCGGTATCTCTGTCAAAGGAAAGAGAGAAAACATTTCTCTTCAAGTCAGTTCTCACTTGGCTGATTTCCTCATGAAGATACTTTATCTGAGCATTGATAGAAGAAATCTCACGCCCAGCATTTTCCTCCATCTTGGCAAACTTGGGCGTACCATCCCAATGAATACCTGCAAGGAATACATCATTCTTATCCACCATGGCAAAGATAAACTCTTCGTTCACGATGTATTTGAATGGAGTCTTCTCCAAATTGCCTTCTTCATCCTGGATGGCATTCAGCTTGTTAAGAATAGCCTGGTATTCCTGAAAATGCTCATCGTAGGTATCTTCCGCAAAAGAAGTGATATGGTCTTTCGCAACACTACGAATGGCATTACCTATATAGCCTATTGCCGGATTTAATTTTTCTGCCATAATCGAAATTTCGTTTTGTTTAACCTGCCAGTACCCTCACAGTGGTTCCGCTCATATAAACGCCACCACTCTTATACATATAGTAGTCCTTGCCGTTGATAGTGACGGAAGAAGTCTCCATCACGAAAGGAGCACCACCCATCGTGAAGTTGGTAAGTTTCGGAAGAGTCTTAGGCGCAAGGATAATGAAGTTAACATCGTCCTTAGCCGAAGTCTTTGCGTAAGTTCCACTTGCAGACAAACGAGGCGAAAGCTTATTGGCAGCAATGGCTATGTCCGTTTCCTTTGTACCGAATCCATAATAGATAGGCAACACCATTGTCACTTTACTCGATGCCGACTTTACGAGGTCGCCATGCTTTGCGGTGAGGATGATTTGCGTTTCTCCCTCCTTATTCACCTTGATAGTAACTGTATCTGCTTGCTTTACATCAATACTAACAAGAGAACCATCAACAGACAGAGCCAATGCTGTAGGCGTGACTGGCGAACCTTTGCGCTTGATGGAGTAAGTAGCTTTGATGCTCTGCTCACTTCCAGTATACTCTAACAAAGACTTGTCTAAAGACAAAGACACCTCTAGCGGAAAGACCGTATTTTGCAGCTCTGTAAGGTTATCTGTAACAACCTTCTGGCTCATAACCTTATCTGTAGCCGTCCCTGTTTCCTGAACAACAGAAACTTTATCAAACTTCTTGGCAAGTTCCGTGTTCATCGTTTCCTTATCAGCTTTCTTTGCTAAAGCCTCATCCACATCGGTCGTATTAGCCTTGCGATTGATGGCATCCGTAATCGCCTTCTGGCTCACAAGCATAGTTGTGCTAGCACCCAATTCCTGTGCAACGGAAATAAGACTCTGCACAGTCCAAGATTTACCGTCCTCGGTCAGCAGCACATTGATGCCCTGGGCTACATCTTGATTTCCGAAGTTAGCATATTTTCCACCTTGCAGCGCAAAATAAAACATCTTTGCAGCCGTAGTATCAGGCACGGTGTCAGTAGTAGCCACCCCCATATAGGTAGCACCCTTGATGGTCTTGAAATGTTCGATGATATTGGTGATAAGCTCATCCCAGTAGCTATCCCTCTGAGCGTTCACGCACCAAGTTCCTCTGTCCGCATTCCAGTAATGCGCCCAACCATCAATAGCCACGTAGTCACCTTCCACGCCTCCCGAAGGAAACTTTTGGTTCACCTCGTAGATACTACCAAACTCCCCCTTGTAGTGAGGACTTGTTTTGTCTATATCATTAGCCATATCTTGTTAAATTTGTGATAATTGGTTATACTTCTCGCCCAGTTCACTCTCCTTCTTACTTATCAAGAAGATGGAGATGGCACGATAGATGAGATACTTCTTACACTCGTCAGTCAGGGCTAGGATGATTTCCTGGTCTTTCACCGTTTTCCCATCCTCTTCAAGCACATCCTTCACCTTTTGATAAGGAAGGTATGTAAATAGCTCCACTTCATGGTCATACACCTTGTTTGTAGGCATATCATGGTTAGCAGAATACCTTCCGGCAGTCCAGTACATCAGTACTCGCTTTCCTGTAGTAGGCGAAACGGTTATCATGCCCTTCGGCTTCTGCGGTGTCCCCCTAGTCCATCGAGAGGCTTGCATCTGAGCCTCCTTGCTTCCTGGGTCCATCAAAGCCACCAACGAGGAAGACCAACTTTTCAGCCTCAGCTCCACCAGCCTCAGCCAATCATCAGGTATCACAAGGCTACCATGCCCATCAGTGTATTGTGTCTGAATGGCATCATAATCTTGCTTACCGCTTTCATTTAGCGATGCCACTACCCTCTTGGGCTGTAGCATCTGCGGTGGTGCTTGCAGCAAAAGCTGCTGTGCAGCAGTCTCGATAGCTTGTTTCATTTCCTCGTCCGAATCATCGGCAAAGACATCGTTCTGCTCATCATGCTTCACCTCGTCCAGCGCAAGCCTCATTTCCTTTACAAGGTCACTCATCAATGCTTCCATAGGCACTATTAACTATAAACTATTAACTAAAAAACTATTTCAACCCCAAGTTCCTTAGCCTTCTCCTTCACCTGCTCAGGTGATTTCAGTTTCCTTACATCCACCTTGTAGGTCTTCTGGAGATAGTTCTTAGCCTTGGTGATATTCTCGAAGCGAAGGGCGTTATCGTCCATCAAGTCCATCGCCTTCCCTATTACCTCATCAAGAGCTTTCTTTGGCTCTGGTTCAGGTTCGCTCTCATCCTTGATGCGTCCAGCCTTCGTTAACGGATGCTTTCTGATGCAGTCAGCCACCTGTTTGTTGTCCGTGAGGTAAGAATAAGCATTGTTACTGCATCGTTCAAACTCCACGCTCTTCACAAGTCCGCTTGGCAGAGTCACCACAAAGATGAGCATACTGTTTGCTACAAATCTATACATATCTTTTGTGTTTATGGGTGAAGGGATAGCGAAGCCTAGTCCGAGGCTTTTCTTCCTTACTAGAGCCTCAACTATCCCCGAGTTTTGATATATGTTAGAAAACTATCAGTTCCCTTTGTTCTGATTAAGCAGCCTCCTGAATCTGCTCATCGGTCACACCGTCCTCAGTGAAGGTAGGGCGAGATACACGAGCATGGGCATCTGGGAATGTCAGAACCCAACAGCTATACTCCTCCATTACCACACCTGCGGTGTTGCGAATCAGCAAGTCCTTGGCATTAAACTCATTTCGTGACCAAGTACCAAATACATACTTGTCGACATAACGAGCATCCAAACAGAAGGCTCTACCGTCCATGCCCCAACTATTGAAGGCATCGTGGCGATAAATGAGAATTTTAGTTCCCATGCTCTCGAACTTCTCAAAGTCGAGTTTCCATCCCTGGTAGTCCTTTTCGGTCTGTGTAATGATGCGCTTGTTAGAGCGAAGGTTAGCAAATGCCTGATAAATCAAGTTGTCCACGAAGAGCAACTTGGTACGGCTAGAGTTACCTGCACCCTTCAACATGGATGCAATAAACTGGGTCAACTCCTTCTCACTAATCACATATTCATATACCTGCTTCTTCTCAACCTTTGTACCGCTAGAACCATCAGGAACGGTTACATCGTGTGTTATAGGAACTAGAGTGCCATCGGCTTGTCTAAACATCTTTGGCTCCCAGTGTCCAATCTGCAAATCCTTACCAGCTTCCCAGAAGATGCCACCCATGGTATAAACAAGACCTACATCCTTGCCACCATTCGACATAGAGCGATAGCCAAACAGTCCGCTCAGCTCCTGACCTTGGCGCATATCGTCCATAGCCATCTTCTCCTGACGTGTGAAGTCCCACTGCACCTGGGTCTTGCTCATACGGTCGATAAGAGACTCCTCCACCTGCATGATGAATCGCTGGCAATACTGGAAGCTCTTGTCTGGCATAGAGTAGTAGCTACCAGTCTCTACCTCTTTTTCACCAGCAGCTCGTCCCAGTCGCATTACTACAGTACCAGCCTCAATATCTTCAGGAATGTCCCGGTTACCACGACTGGCGTTTTTCTTTCCATTCAGCGCATAGCATGTAGGGTTTCCATCGTTATCTACCTCTGTTACACGCAGCTGCAAAGGAATCATCGTGCTTCGGTCAGTACCGTTGTCCTGATAGCCCAGGCAGCTTTTAATCATAATGATGTCACCAGTACCAAACACTGTCGCATTTTCCACCGTTAGCTTTACAGAGCCACCGTTTGTAGTTTTACTTAACTTCGCTGCAAGTTTTGTTTTGATTGGTCGCTGACCGATGGAATAGTACTCAATGCGGTTACTCTCCACAGGAGTCATTCGCTTCGAGGCTCGAAGAATCTGGTCGATTGGGCAACTCTCCAGCTTCATTTCCACCACGGTAGGGTTCACATGAGCCACATAGTAGTCCCAGTTGTTCATCTTCTCCTGTTGCTCTTGGCTTCCACCCTGCCACTTTGGACCCGTGCCACCTACGCCCGGTCCATCTGTTGGACCTGTAGGACCACCGCCACCTTCACCTTCTGGAATATTAGGAGGAGTTTCTGCCATAGCATAAGAGCTGCCACCACTCAGAATCATGACGAAAATCGCCATCATGAATCCAAACCATTTCTTAAACTGTTTCATAATCTACATTTTTTAAACTATTAATTATTAACTATAAATTCTTAATTGATAAGAGCTACATTCCAACCATCTGGCTATACACCTGTTCGGTTCGGCTCTTCTCCTTTGGAAGAGAAGGAGCACCGCCACCATTGATATTGATGTTCCGCTTGCCACCCTGTCTTCCATCATGTAGCTGCTTCTGTTGGTCGATTTTCTCGTTCTTGCCACGCTTATAGCCACGTTCCTCGGCATCAGCCACAGCCTTGTCGAAGTCCTTGATTTGGAAGAGACGCAAGAAGTCTGCCTTCTTCAAGCCATACCGGGCAGCACGCCATACGAATCCATCATCATCGTGGTCTTCGCCATCATCGCTACGCTTATACATCCACTCTATCAAGTCCTTGATAGCCTCGGGCTTAATCTTGGCTTCCTTCATGGCAGCATCCAGCTCCTTATCCTCTTGCTCAATGTTGGCTGCAAGAGTCTCCTTGCCCTTGGCTAGCTTCTCGCTCGCATCGAGTTTTTCCTTCTCGCTAGCCTTCAAGCGTTTCCTAGCCTCATCGTCACCATTGATGGCTTCTATGTAGTCCTGTCCTAGCTCGTCTATCAAGTAGTCGATAAGGTTGAAGTCGCCACCATCGGCATTTTTCTTTGTAATGAGACCTGTCACCAGCTCAGGCGCATGAGGATTTTCTTTCAGCATATTGTTGAAGTCGTCCATCCTTTTCTTGCTTTGGTCGTACTGGTCGTAATCGGTCGCAATTTGGTTATAAACAGCCTCATCATCGTCCATATTCAGGTCGGGATAACGCTGAGCAAGACGCTCTCTGAAAGAATCTCGCTTTGATTTAACATTCTGATTATCAATCGTTTCTTTTGTCATAAACGTTCGTTTTTAATATTTGTGTGCTAAATTAAGGAAAATTTCGCATTACTTTGTGATAAGTTCTGCATCTTGATGAATTAATTTTGTTGGCATGAAACATCTAAATTCCATATCCGAAATTTACCTTAAAAGAGACCAGGAAATACTTCTGCTCTTTCGTAAGGCCAAGAGGATGGTAGAATATCCTACCACCATGGCTAAGATATGCGATTACATCGCCAAGATGCCAGCCTCTTGTTATTATCTCGCTGATAGCACAGCCTATCGGTATGTTTGCAAGCGCATCAAGGGGGAAAAGCCTAAGTTCGGCAAATACCAAGCCATGAAGGAAAAGCTCTTCGAAGCCTTCTATCAGGATTTCTTGCGCCTCCGTCAGATGGAACAATACAAGGAATACAACACCAAGTATCTTGTGTATGTGTGCCTAGACCTTCCTGCGCCCAACATGGGGATGGCACCTCGCTACATACAGATGAAAATCAGCAATTATTTCCGCAATAAGAAAACATCATTCATCACTCGATAAAACTTTCATTCATCATGCGTACATTATATATAACACTCCTCATCGTCCTCCTGATGGCTTTCATCATTCCGCTGCACGCAAATCTTGCAGTGTCGCCATCCTCGCCTCAATACTCCCATTTCGTTTACATGTTCGGTCATGCCAACTTCATCCATTGGGCTGTCAATGCCTGGTGCTTGTTGATGGTGCATCGTCAGTTTCGCATCCATCGTGTGCTGGCTTCGTGGCTTGCCTCCGTTGGTCTCTCCTTCCTTTATTATCCGTCCCTCCCAGTCTTGGGCGCATCGGTTATTATCTCCTTCTTCATGGGCTTCACCGCTCCGTGGCTCTACAGGCGAAAACGCTTAGCCTTCTGGCAGATGCTCATACTCCTAGTGATTGGATGCCTCCTCCCTCACATAGCTGGCATCTATCACCTCATCCTCTTTGCCATCGGATTCATCTATGCCAAGGCAGAAGGATTCATTCGCAAGTCTCAAAAACTCAACATTTAACATTCAACACTCAACATTAAAAATAAAAAATGCCAGTAGCAAAGTCTTCATTAAAGGTACGACCTCAGCAGCAGATTTCCGAAAAGAAGCTCAAAGAACTTCTAGAGGAAGATAAGAGAAGGCTCACAAGCCTCCTCGCTAGCTATCGTCCCATTACTGGAGAAAACGCCCCTGGTCTTCGTTTCGAGTGTGTCATTGAGGATTTCTTAAAAGGCAAGAAGCTTTGGCTGCCGGTAGAAATGTTGAAGGAAAAGAAGTTCTGCGCCATCATCAAGTGCGGTTCCATCCAAGCCTTCTGCGAGAAGTATATGGCAGACCTGGATCAAGAAAAGGCACGCGATGCAGTATTCCGCTATCTCATCCGTCTCCGCTGCAAGCACGATTTCTATTTCTTCGCCTACGCCTATGCCCGAATCAAGAACAAGGATGGTGGCGATGATATACCTTTTCTTCTTCGCAATGCCCAGATTAAGTTAGCCAAGGTCTTCGAGCAGTTGCGCCTTCATAGTCAGTACCGCTATATCCGTGTCATTCTCTTGAAGTGTCGCCAATGGGGTGGTTCTACCCTCACCGACATCTACATGGCATGGCTGCAAATCTTCTGGAAGACCAACTGGAACAGCAACATCGTGGGTCACCAGTCTTCTTCTGCTACCCAGGTGTTCGATATGTACGAGAAACTTATCAACGCCATCCCTACATGGCTCTTCTACGACATCGGGCAACCATTCAAACCTGATACTCGCAAGTTGAAGACTTCTGGCACCATTCAGAACATCAAGTACCTCATCCCTCGTTCCTGCAAGATTCAGACTGGTTCGGCTCGTAACCCTGAGTCCTGTCGTTCCGGTGATGCTGCCCTCGCACATATCACCGAGGAAGCCTTCTTCCCGAATACTACTGAGTGGACCCCGGCAAAGGTTATCAAGGCTGCTTCTTCATCCATCCAGCCAGACCCTCTTACCTTCATTGTCCGTGAGTCCACCCCTAATGGTCGTGAAAACGAGTTCCATGATGCTTGGGTAGCTGCCAACTCCGTGGATAAGGATGGCAAACCTCTCTCTGCTTATACGCCTGTCTTCGTGGCATGGTTCGAGATTGAGAAATATGTACTCCCATTCGCCTCCGAGGATGAGCGTGCCGATTTCATCATCTGGCTGTGGAAGAATCGCAATGACGAGCAAGGTCATGGAAAGTATTATTGGTGGCTCTACGAGTGCAAGGGCGCTTCCTTCGAGGGCATCCATTGGTACATCGAGAAGTCCAAGGAGTATGAGACTCTTGACGATATGCGTCAGGAGTTCCCTTCCGATGACGTGGAAGCCTTCCTGTTCTCTGGTACTACTGTCTTCGACCCTTACAAGTTGAAGGAAATGGAAGAGGATTGCAAGGGCATCGAGCCTATCATGGTGGGCGACATCGAGGGCGATTCCTACGATGCTGCCGACCCTGCTTGCATGAACAACATCCGTTTCGTGGAACGTTCCGGTGGACCTCTCAAAGTTTGGGCTGGACCCGATAACTCCGAGATTGTCAAGCATCGTTACATCGTGGCGTGCGATATTGGTGGCTCTCACAAGACTTCCGATTTCTCCGACATCGTGGTGCTCGACCGCTACGATGAAATCTATGGTGGTGTTCCCGAGATAGTAGCCGAATGGCATGGTCACTGCGATGCCGACCAACTCGCTATGCGTTGCGCCCAGATAGCTCATTTCTATAATGATGCCTTCCTGGTTATCGAGAACAATACCGCTTACTCTCGTATGAACAATACCGAGGGCAACCAGTCTGAGCTGTTCTTCCCCATCCTCATCCCTCTCTACAGCAACCTGTATAGTGCGTCACAGTCCAAGTTGAAGAAGGTGAAGAACATTGAGACCAAATGGGGATTCAATACTAACAAGGCTACCAAGGTGGCAGTAGTGAAGACCATGGCACGCATCATCCGAGACGGTGGCTATATGGAGCGAGAACTTGCAGCCATTGATGAATGCACCTACTTCCTCTATTACAAGCAGAACAACTGCTATGGTGCCATTGCTGGCAAGCACGATGACCGTGTGATGGCTAGAGCTATCGCCCTCTACGTAGAAAAGGATATGCCAGCACCGGAAATCGTTCCATTCCGTTCAAAGGCAGAGATAGAGCGTGAACGCCTCCGCAACCGCCCACCTGTAGTAGCCGAGCTGTCGGGCATAGGTGGTGGCAGCTAGCCCTCTCCCTGAGCCACCGTTCCAGGCGATTCCATCGCCTGTCCATATAAGTTAACAATTAAAAGTAAAAAGAAAAATGAAACAAAGTTATTCAAACCTGCTGCGTAAGATGGTCATAACCATCTACCAGCCTATTGTTACTCGTATCGAACTCTTCCGCTCCACTCGTATGTGGCAGAAGGGAGTGAAAGCCACCCTTGCTAAGTACAAGGAAGGTGGTGCGCCTCGCTTCTACATGCTCTACGACCAGTCCCACAAGGATTGGGCGATTATGACCTACGACCCCAACCGCAAGGGTATGCTCGCCTACCGTCGCCTGGTTCAGCTTGGCAAGTGGAAGGCAACACGTTATTTCAAGAATGTGGAAGACATCAAGGCTGCCTCCTACTACTACACCCCGTCCAAGTGGGGTGCCATTGGTTGTGATGCCGACAACAAGGTAAGAGGCAAGAAGTTGAAGCAATGGCAAGACTATTACATGTATCGTGTTTCCGTCCCGATGGAAAAGCTACGCTCCTACAAAAAGAAATATGGTATAGCTTAAGCCCACACAAAACAAAAGGAAGAGAAAGCCATCACGGTTTCCTCTTCCTCATCTTTTTACCTTTAAACTAAAACCTAAAAACAATCTACTAACTAAGAACTTAAGAGTTTATTATAATTCTAAGAACTTTCCTTTTATGTGCCCGATGATGGCAAAGTTGCCAAGTCATTTACACCATCGCTTGCATCTTTCAAGTGTGTTGCTGGCGTACCTGCCTGCTGTTGTCCTGCTCCTGCTGTAGGCATTTCGCCATTCGCTTGCTGCTGCGCTTGCATCGCCTGTAGCTTCTCTAGCTGTTCCTTGAAGTACTTCTTCATTCTGCTAGTACCAGGGAATTGTCCTACGGTCAGCATCGTATATGGGTCCATCTTACCGCTAACCATCATCTGCCAAGCCATATCGTTATTGGCATTTCTGATAAGTGGACTGTAAGCGTCCAAGTCGATGGAAACATCTAAATCCATATCCCTCATGGTCTCTGGATTGAAATGTGTCTCGAAATCGTCCCCTGTCAGTTTCACGCTATCCGCTGAGGTACAAAACTCCTGTATGAGATACAGCTTCTTCTTGGCGATTCTCACCTTGAAGTTATTGAAGCTCTCCACGAAGTCCTGTATCGTGGTGGATGAACTTTCCCTTTCCAGTTGGTATTGCTTACCGCTAGTGTTGCGATGAACGCCTTGCAGAGCACCCTGCACGCCTGTACCCTCACTTGCCATGGTCTTGGCGAAGTTAACCATGAAGTCAACTCCTGCCGGAATACTCTTGTTGACCAAAGTCTGCGGTGGCTTGCCTCCGTTTTTGGAGTTCCACAAGATGATGCTATCTGTTTTGGTATAATTCACTTGCATTTCATCGATGCTTTGCTTTTCGCTCAGAGCATTCTCATCCACAAGCATCGTACCCTTGGCACCATTCGCTACAATGAAGTTTATCATCATCATATAGTGGTTCAAGGTACGCTGGTTGTTCTCGGCACGCATCGAGAAACTTCTTACCTCGCCATTCAGGCAAGGATATGCCACGAAGGTATATGGCATAATGGAAGTTCTGAAACCGTCTCTCAGAACATAGTAAGGCGATTCCCTCGCATCCAGCAGATAGCCATTCGGAGTTAGGTATCTTCTGTACCAATAGGTCTCAACCTCATCCTTCATTTCGATGGTCTTAAGCTCTGATGGGTCCACATAATAGATAGGCTCACCGTTCTCATCGAGCACAGGCAGACCGTTCTCGTCCTTCATGATGTTGGCTTCCTCTAGCTTCCGCTTCTTCTCCTCGTAGAAAGCTCGTTGGTCAGGAGAGGCATATCCGCTAGTTCCTGCATCCCAGTCATGCACCCAGATGGCTGGTCTAGTCTCCTTCGTCCATATCTCCAATACCCTGTACTTGCCGATTACCGAAGAATGGGTAAAATCGTCTATCCCTGCATACTGCGCTTCACCATTCGGGTGATAAGTCTGCTCGGGAGCGAAATGATGCTGTGTCTGTAGATATATCTCGCTCAGTTTGTCCACCTCTGCCTTGCTTCCATCGGTGAAGGTGGCGATTATCTCTCGCCAAGTCAAATCGTGAGCCTCAGCGATAAATTCTATGTCGCTCAGGTCATACTTGAAGAAAGGTGGCAACGCTATCTTAAAGATGTCCACCATGTAGTCAAAGATGCCATTCTTTCCGTCCTTCCTGCCATAGTAGGTTTTCATGCCCACGAAGGCGAAGACACAGAAGGCATAAAACATTCTGGCATCTAGCTCCTGTCGGTCGTTCAAGTTGTCGTTCTGCCGAAGGTATTCATTGAAGAAATTGATATAGTCCTCCTCGTTGGGGTCTACGGCACTGCAAGAGGCTGTACTGCGCTGCTGGCGCACAAGTCCTACGAGAGAAAGCAGCTTGTCACCTATCACATCATATTCCAGTATAGGCATACCCTTCATTTCCATATACTGACGGATGCTTATCTTTCTGCCGTTCCACTCTATCAGTTCTTCCAGCTGTCTGCCCATCACGAAGTCCTGCGCTCGCTTCCACTTCTTTCTCAGCTCTGCGCCATCATAGAAGTATTGGCAAGCCCATTCTATCAGCCGAAGATTGCTGTCCGTCTGGGCAAACCGCTCCCTGCTCACTCCCTCCAGGGAGTCAGGTCCAGGTTCGGCATAGTTCGAAATATCATTTATAACACGATTATCTGGCATAATTCTTAATTTTTCGCCAAAAATACCGCCTTTTTCTCACTTCTTAGTGATAAGTTGCGCAACTTAACATTACTTTCTCATATTTTCCCCTTATTTTTGTTCCGCAATTCTTTTAAATGTAGAATTTCTAATATATTAGATAGTATGAGTAAATCAATCAATGTTCACGAAGCCTGCGTCATCACCAAGGATGATAAAGGCAACCTCTCCCTGGTAGGCAAGGCGAAAGAAGCCCTCACCACCTTGAAGAAGAATAAGGTTTCCGTCTGCATTCTCCTCTGTGACAACAAGAAGGAGGACGTGGAAAAGTTCCTTAACGACAATAATGTACCATTCTCCTCTATCTACACCAAGGAAGAGACCGATAAGGATGGCAACACAAAGCATGTTGACCCACCAAAGGCAGATGTCACCATCATGCCAAGCTCCAAGGTTATCACCCTTCGAGACGATTGGCAGTGGTGTTTGGATGATATTGCCAGACGCCTTTGGGGAAAGGAAAAGAAGGAGAATCCAAAGAGTGAGCAGCAGCGCATGGACGACAGCATGGCTGATTACATACGCTGGGCAACACCAAAGAAGGCAGAATCCAACGGACCCGCCCAGATAGGTTAATCATCGCTCCAACATCTTCAAAATACGATTTTCATTTTTTTACAAAAATATAATTTATTTGGAATTTAGAATTTTACGACTATCAAAAAGGGACTCGCTGTGAAGCAAGTCCCTTTTCTTTTTCTGAGTATCGAGTAAGCCCTCATAGCTTTTATCATGCCGGGCTACTCCATTTCATTCAATGTTTTCAACAGCTCCTTTCTGGTCTTGCGAATCTCCACCATTTTGGCGGCATCGTTCTGACCGTCCATTTGCTTCTTGGCTTTGTTCATCTTCTTCTTGGCTGCAGAGATAGCCTTTCTAGCTGCAAACAGTCGCTTGTTGGTCTTGCTGTTCTTGAAGGCGTTTGCCTTCGCCTTGTCAACATCCTTCAAGCGCTGATACTCCTGATAAGTCTCCATGGTTCCGTTCCAGACGTTCTGTATTCTCCAGTCCTCCGTCACGTCCTCAGCCTTCGCCTTCATCAAGTACTTGTTTTCAGCCTTTTCCATCTCCTTCAAATCATCCTCCCCATTCAGGTAGCTCTGCACCATGTCCAGTGCCTCCTTCTGGGTGAATGCCTTATACTCGCTTTGAGAGAGGAATTTCTTCATCTTCTGGCGCATCTTCTTCTTTTCCGTGATACTCTTAGCCTCATCGAAGCGTTCGCTAGCCACCTGCAAGGAAGTAATGCCATCCTTCATTTCAGCACTCTCCAATGCCTTCACGCTACCGATGGCTGCTTTTATCTGCTCCTCTGGGTCAATGCCATTGCGCTCACAGCTCTGGTAGGTCATTACCACGCCTTCCATGTCACCGCTCAGGATGAAGTCCTTGAAGTAGCTCTGAGCCTTCCAAGGAGAGAATCCCTTTGAGGATGGGAAGAAGAAGTCCACTGCCTTAAACTCCTTGTTCTCTTGGCTCGGAATCAAGAACGGTGCCCAGTAGAGCGCATCCTTGTAGAGCAGTCCGATGGCCTTGCCATACTTTCTCTGTATCTCTTGGTCGGCATGGCTGGCTTGGAAGTCGCTCAGATAGTTTATATCGTCCAAGGTCATTCTCACCATTGGGTTCGCCTTGCCTATCATTCGCTGCACCATAGGACCAGGGAACTCTAGTTCTCCCTTATGGTTGAAGAGATATTCAGGCACCTCTCGGAACTGCTTACCATGTCGGATATACATTTCCGTTCCGTCCGCATATCTGCCCATAAAGATTTTGCTCTGCTGTCCTAGGCTGTTTCCCCTCATCAAATAGTCATACCACTTCATGCCATCTGGATAAGCCAGTTCGTAAGGGCTACGGTAGTTAGGGTTGGTCTTCCTCAACTCCTCAGCCTTCTTGCGCTCCTTCTCCTCGTCCAGGGCACGGAAAGCTGCATTGATACCGTTGGCAATAGCCTCGTAGAACACCATGAAGCCCAATCCATAGCAGAGAAGCGAAGAAATCTGTCTAGCCCTTCTGCCCTCGTCTTCTGGAGTAAGATTCTTATGATAGAGTCTCTTGTAATACCCCTTGAAGTTCTCTAAGGTCGCCTCGTTCCATACAGAGCCATATCCTGTTAGTGCCAAGAAGTGGCGAGTAGTAGAAGCGTTCCAGTCTGGTGAAAGAAGAACTCTTCCTGCATAGCGCAAGGTTCGATGGCTGGCACCAAGCACATCCCAGTGCTGACCTCCAAACATATCGTTTACAAACTGTCCGTCCTCGTCCAAAGCCCGGCTCAGTTCCTCCTCAGTCCATCCCTTCTTCTTGGCACGTTCCTTGGTCTTGTCTGCCCTCATCCGGTAGGTAGCAAGTTTCAGTCCGTCATGAAGGAAATCCCACAAGGCTCTATCCATGCCCTTGTTGATGAGCGAAAGCATCTGAGTCGCCACCTTCAAAGGCATAGTAGCCAAAGCCACCGTTCCGGAAATTCCATTTCCGTCCTTCAACTTCTCCTGCACCTTCATCATGCTGTCACGGAAGTTATCGAACATGTTCTGCACATCCGCTGCAGCATAGTCGTTGGTCGCTCCAAACTTCACCAAGTGGGTTGCAGCCTCTTGGAAGTCCTGCGGATTGGCAAAGCATGGCAACTGATGATTCTTCATCGTATCAGCAAAAATGTACTTCATAAAGTTGGCGAGTGCCTTCTTAGGTCCATACTCCACCATGTTCTGCACCATATACACCTCGGTCAGTGCTCCTGCATGGAATCCACTGAAGCCAAGCTCCAACTTCTTCATGCTCGATGCCAATGTGTCAAAAGCCTTCCAGAAAGGAGTTGACTGATAGGTATCGAACACGACTCCGAATCTATCTCCTGCACTTGCCTCCGAATAGAGCACCTTATCCTTGCCAGTGATAGGGTTCTTCACCTTCATCTGCTTAGGCGATACATTATATACCCATACAGGACCCACACCTGGAATCTCGAAGTATTTGTATTGCTCCAAGTTGAAAGGTGCAACTGATGAAAGCAGTGGGTCGGAAGAAATAATCTCTCCGTCCTCGTTGCGCTCGATTACGTTCAGTCCGCTCACCTCTTGGAGCATTGTCTTGTTAGCCCAAGCCTCGATGTTGCTTCTGCTGTAGTAAGCCATCATCTTGGTTATGTCCGTGGTCTTAGGCACAAGCCCAACCTCCAAGCCTTCCATGATGGTGTTAATCTGGCGTGGCTTCTCGTTCGGACTCTTGGTGCGCTGTCTGTTCTCCACATACATGGCATAGGCATTCTTATCAGACTTCTCCTTATCCCAAAGGTGATTTACATAGTCCACGGTGAAACCAGTGTCTGCCTTCAAGGTATTGTTGTCCTTCAACCAGTCGAAGGTATAGTTATACCAGTCTCTGATGGAATCAAGCACGCTCTTCATCGGCTCGCTCAGATTCTTGTAGTCCACACCGTAAGGAGTGATACGGTTCAATATGATAGGCAAAACATTCTTATTCAAGATGTCCGTACCATCAATAGGCACAAATCCAGGTTCTTTCTCATGGTTGCCATTGATGATGTTGGCTACCTTGCTAGCTACCTCTGTTGCGCCCTTCATATCATCGAAGAGTTCTACCTCTTTTCCATTCTTCAGCTCCGTGTGTGTCTTGGCGGTCACCTCGGCAAGTTGTGGGCGAAGTTCCTGTATAGCCTCCACATCGTCAGGAGTGATATGGATATGTCCCTCACCAAACACACCTGTAGAGTTCAGCTTGTAGGCGATTTCTCTGATGCGTCTTGGTGCCTCTATTATATAAGGTATAGCCTCAGCTAGCTTTTCAGCCTTGTTTGGCTTGCCTTGGTAGTCGGAAAGCAACTTATCGAAAGCACCGCTCTCAGCCATTTTCTCGATGCTGTTCTTCACATCATTGATATAGATGGCATCGTCTGCGCTAGCCTCCTCCATATTCTTTCTACGATGGATAACCGCATGTTTCACGGTGGTTGCAGCTCCCTCCTTGCTCACATCGGTACTAGTCACCTCTGCCAAGTCCTGCATCACTTCCTGCTCCAAGGCATCAGCCTCTGGATTGGTCTCGGCTGGGTATATCTTGCCCTCGTACAAGTCTAGGTCGGCATCGTTCTGCTCGTTCAGTTCGTGTCTAGTCAGCCAGTCCTCATACTTCTGTCTAGCCTCGTCCTGCTTCTGCTTCTCGAAGGAGAACATATCAGGCATAGGGTTCTCCTTATCGCCCATGGCATCGTTCCATTTCTCCCACTCCTTATAGCGGTTCATAAAGGCATCATCGCTTTCGCCTTCCTTGCGCTCTGGGCGAAGTGGCATTTCCTCGCCTCTCAGTCCATGGCTATCACGCCACTCCTTGTTAAGGCGTTCCCATTCCTTCTTGCCCTCGGCATCCTTATCGAAGTCATAGAACATAGGTGGCTCTGGGTCTTCCTTATCCTCTCGGGCTTTCTTCCATCGCTTCCATTCCATCACTCGCTTCATGTATTGGATGGCACTCTCGCCCTTCTTCTGTCTCGGCTTGCCCTTGCCAGCACCATCAGCTAGCGCATCCTTGATTTCGGCATTGCTAGCCTGTGCCATCATAGCCTCCTGCTTCTCCTTCGGCATATTGTCCCAAACGTGCAGAGCCTTGCCAGCCTTCATCAGGTAGTATTTCAAATCCTTGTCATTGAGAAGTCCCGGCACTCGAACACCCAGTTTCTTAAGCACCTTGATGAGATAATGCTTAATCTTAGTCCACAGAGAAAAGTCCTCAGCAGTCTTAGGACCCTCCTCAGCAAGATGGGCGATATACTCCTGCGTGCCGATATTGATGCGGTCAGGATTGTTCCAACCTGGATCATACTGATGAGCGAAGTCGAGAATCTTGCCCCTCGTCTTCTTATCTACAGACTTATATACGAAGTCCGCAAACTTTCTCACGCCCTGCTCACCACCAAGCAGCACTTCCATACCCTCATGTCCTATCTTCTCATGGAAGACGGTTCTCTGAGCCTCATCGGCATCAGCACAGTTAGGCAGATAAACATGAACCGTATGCGTAGTTGGGTCATACCATCCGGTAGCACCATTCTTCACATCACTCAGATAAGCATCCGGCACCTCATCCACAGAAGTGTAAACCGTAGCCTCAGCACCACCCAGTTTGTTGGCAGTGTTCACCACCCGGTCACTCACCTGTTTCTGCTTGTCAGCATCCCAGTTATTCTTAAATATAGAGCTGCCAAGTCTAGCCAGCACATTTCTGCCAGATAAGTCATCCTTATTCAGCAGAGGAGCAATCACGCCCTTGGTCAACTGCACCGGAATACCATTGCCAATGATGGTATGCGCCAAAGATTCCGTCTTAGGCAACAGATAGTCATCGCCCAGTCCGGTTATTCTAGCCAATACCCTGCCATCAGCACGCAACACCTTTCCACCCGGCATGATGATAACGTCTCCGCTCTTGGTTCTCAGCGTTGGCAGAATCTCATCCCCATAGGCATGAGGTATCTTGCCATCGGCATAGGCACTGCCCATTACGTAAAGAGGCTTCTCCACCTTCTGCCAGTCTATACCGTCAACTTTCAATCTGGCATCCATCCATGGTGCCACACCGTTTTTCTTCTCCGTCAGGGTAGGAAGAATATCCTCCACAGCCTCTAGCCATCCACCCTTGCGTGGTTGCTTCTTAGGCTTCTCCGGCAGTTCTCCGTCCTTCACGGCTCTAACAATCAGTCGCTCCCTGCTGGTATAACCACCAAAATCTGCGGCATTATAAACGTCAGCATCCCATTTGTAGCCGTTCTTATCCAGCGCCTGGGTGATAATCTTCATCGCCTCAGAGTCCTTGTAACCCTTCACGTTCTCGATAGTCACCACTCGCGGTTTCACAGCATCAATGAAGTCGGCAGTACTCTTGGCAGTCTCCTTGTCTAGCTCCACCTCGCCCCCATTGCTATTTGCCTGAGAGTAGTTCTTGCATACAGGCGAAGCATGGAAATACTCCACCTCGCCATCAATATGCTTCACCAGTTCCTTAGGGTCCACGTCTCTCACGTCAGCCGTAACAATATGCTGCCCGAAGTTATTCCGATACACGCCACTTATCTTCCGGTCATACTCCACAGCCACCACTGGGTCGATAATGCCCTTCAATCCCTCTTCAACCAGACCACCACCACTAAAGTAGGTGCCAGCCTTCATCAGCGAATCAGGATGCTTCTTCAACTTCTGCTCCAAGATAGGAGATTGTGCATTTTTACCATACACCTTGGAATAATGCACACCATCATTCTCACCTCCTACGATTCTGCCTCTGTTATCGGTTTCAACAAACGGCACACCTCGCTTCTCCAACTCTTTTCTAAGACTTGGAGTAACCACATTCGAAGGCATGGTGATATTCTTGCCCTTGAACATATCATTAACAATAACATCAGCCACCTCGCTATCAGGTACGATACGCACAGGCTTATCCCAACGAGAAAGCACCACTTTGCGTTTGCCTGTCAGCTGTCCTTGGATGATACCAGCCTTCCACTCTACTTCACCCACGGCATCCTTGGCTTTATCAGCCTTGTAGCCACTGGTTAACTCGCTCTTTGGCACCTCAACCTCCACGGTTACGATGTTAGGGCGATTCTGAGCCTCGCTAAACTGGTCATTCAGTGGAGTGCGAGAAGTATGAAGGTAAGGATTGTAAGCAGCCTTAAGCGATTTACCATTACCCTTGTTGAGGGTAAACATACCCTTATCATCAGCAAGTTCTGGTCGCTCATCTGCCTGTTCCCACTTACCGAGTTCGATAGGTTCTACAAACTTGCCCTTCACCTTTGCAGCCATCGGTGGATAGAGCTTTCCATCCTCGCCTACCTGCATGGCACGATAAACCTTCACAGTGTCTTCCTTATCCAGCTTCTTGATGGTCTCAGGGTCTTTCACGATGCTATAGCTAGCATCATTCCCATTCATCACAATCTGCTCGTCACGGTTCACATCCTCAGTTTCAGATGCCAATGAGTTTCTGCGCTCCTCGTCCGTCATACCCAAACGCTTCTCCACATTTCTCGATTCTACCTCACCTGCCAACTTTAGGTATTCTTTGTAAGAATCAAAGTCAAAACGTGTACTTTCATTCAGGCGAAAACGTTTGATAGTATCATCCATACTTCTATCAGCATAGCCACGTGCAAAGTAATTGAAACCCTTAATACGTGTCTCTTTATCTGGAAGTTCATCAGACATATCTAAATCCTTATATTCCTCAACAAGGGCTTTTTCTACCTCCGATTGATTATACTCACCTCCCATTTCCTTGGCCTTTTCTTCCAATTCATGAGCATAAGCACGTGCCTTCCACTCGTCTTGCGCTTCCTTAAATTCTTTTTCCATTTGTTCAGGTGACCCACCTTTGCCAAATCCCTCTATATACTGGATAGCATGCTGAATCTCGTGATTCAAAATACTATTCATATATTTCAGCTCATCAGCATGAATGGTAATGGTGTTGGTCTTGGCATTATAATTACCATTTGAAGGCATATCGTTCATAATGGCATCCGTATCAATACGCACATCCTTCAACTGAGGATAAGCCTCAAAGAGTTCAGGCGCATCAATGACATTAGTAAGTTTACCATCATTCCAAAGCATATCGTCATCAAAACGCTTAACAATATTACCACCGCCAATATCCTTCATATCCTTAATCTTAGCATCCGGCATTTCATATCTCCACTTGCCATCAGCACCACGTTCCCATCCGGTAGCCAGCTTGATAGCCTTGGCATCCTTCTTGCCTCGTTCCATCTTCTCTGCCACCTTCAAGTTATCCATGCGATAGGTCTTTTCTTCAGCCTTGTCAGCCTCAGCCGCACCCTTCTCACCACCAAACATAAAGCGAATATCGCTCTTGCGAGAATTGAAACGCTTAGAAGGAGGAATAACGTCACCCTCATCATCATAGGTAACAAGGTCGTTCAACTTTCTATTATTCTTGGCATTCTTGTATTTATACTCCTTGCCATCATCAAAGCCAAACTCGTTTGCGTCATTACCATCCCACCACAGTTGGTTTGCTGGCACTTCATCCTCGATGATACGATATTTGCCTTCCAATCGGTTCGTTCCGTGCATTTCGGCATATTTCTTAGAAGGAGTAACCCAGTCACCATTACGCAACTTTCCTTCTTTCACAGAAGTTGGAACAGCACGATAAACCTTTACCTTAACATCCTTCTCGCCATTCTTAATGGCATCAATAGCCGTATTGATGGCTTTCACAGATTCCAATCCATGAGGAGTGTTCTGCGAATAACGCTCAGGGTGAGAGAAGTAATCATCCGGCTGAGGAGTGTACCCCAAAGCCATATCCTCCAGGTTTACATCTGAGCCACTGGATTCCCAATCGTCACGTCTCGCCTTGTCGCTTTCATATCCAGGGTTTCCCGGTGCAGCCCATGCACCTACGCCCTGATATGCGCTTTCGGTATCGTCATATCCCTTACGTCTGGCAGCCTCATCAAGCATTTCCCTGGCTGTAGCATCATCACCCTTAGCAAGAGCATCCATATACTGCTTGTCAAGTTTATCATCAGGAATCAAAGAAAGTTCCTCCAAGTGCTTTTTGCGCTTGGCTTCCTCTTCCTCTGCTCTCTTTCTAGCAGCTTCCATAGCATTACGCTCTGCTTCAACCTGCTTTCTTCGTTCCTCAATCATTGCATCAAGGTCGCCAAAATTCTCCTTCAAGGCTTCATTTATAGGTTTGGTGTACTTAACAACATCCTTAAATGAGAAAATGTTACCTTCATTTACCTGCATCAAGTGACGCTTTATATTGGCTCTGGCACGTGCAGCCTCAGCAGTAGACCCCTTCTTAATAGCATTGGCATACATTGCCACATCAGCCTCATCAACCCCAAATTGCTGAGATACAGCTTTTATTTTATCCTCCACAGATAAATTTCCACCATTTTCCTTGGTGATTTCAAAGGAATTGCGTATCTTTGCATCGCTATGAGGATTCAGGACGCTATCCTTTCCGCTTGGGTTATTTGCGGATGGAGTTAATGCCGAACCTTGATTCTCGCCCAAGGAATTAGAATCGCCTCTGAAACGATTCCATAGCATTTTTGATTCCGTTAATTCTTTCAACAATTTTGAAGGCTCTATTTGATGGGCACTGATTGAAACTTCATCCTCGCCTTGCTTTACGGTGATTGATTCAAAGTTCAGAATCTTTGTTCCGTCTACTTTCTTGAAAGACTTTACAAACAGATACTTGGTCTGTCTTTCTGCACCTTCTTTAGGAGCAGGCTTCTCTAAGATAACATCTGGACGCTCCAAGGTAGGTTTCAATAGACCAAATCGTTTGATTCTGTCTTCTCTACCAGCCTTTTTATATTGGTTTTCACCTAACTTGATGCTACCTATTGGTGTATTGACACGACCATCCTTGCCGAAATCCTGTAACCAGTTATCCTCTGTATGTTCGAGGATTCTTTCAGGCTCGGCATTATCAGCCATCTGCTGGCGTAAAGACACTGCTTCGTCCTTGGTCATTTGACCTTTCAGCACGGTACGTGGGTCCACTCCCTGCGCCAAGTCTCTCAGCACAAGGTTACGAATATCTTCCAAGGTCATTTTCTTGATGTCCTCTGGCTTCCACTTGGTGAAGGTCTCCAAAGTCCAATACCAGAACTTCTTCAACCACTCCTTCAACTTATTGATAACACTCAGTTCCTTAGCTGTATCAAGCGGATTCTCCTTGATGGCATCCTTAGCCATCTGTTCAAGTATTGCTTCACCCTCGTCACCTGTCAGACGAGCAAAAGCCTCATCACAAAGTTTCTCCTCGCTCAGATGCTTATAGTTAGGGTCGCTCTGTAAGTTCTTGAACCATTCCGTCTGCTTGATGAGATTATCACCATGCTCAATTAGTTCAGGATTCTTAGCCTTAGCAGCTGTGCGCCAGATATGCTGATACTCATGGATAGGCGTGTTAGGATTCAGATGTTCCTGGTTCAGCACAATCTCATTGCCATCGGTGTAGCCATACACCGTGCCCTTGCCTTTCAAGAAACTTACTCCTGGCTCTGCAACAGTTTTCAGTTGGTTCTCCAAATCTTGCAACTTAGCTTCCAACTCTCTTCGCTTAGAGCTATACTCCAGCATAGCCGTTTGTCTAGATTTCATCCAAACATCATCAGGGATTTCGTTTTCCGAACTCAGCCCATGCTCATCCATATATTGCTGCATCAGCTGATTTTGATAGGCAATACGCTCGTTACCTGCTGCATCAAGCTTGGCATGAGTTTCCTTAATCTGCTTCTTCAAATCAGAAATTTTCTCTCTGTTTCTGTCAATCTTATAAGGGTCAAACTCGCTAGGCACTCTACCCACCACGTTCTTCACCTGCTCCTCGAAAGGCTTATTGAGGTCAAAAGCCTTGTAGTTGCCGATTTTCCAAGCGTTGGTATAGTACTTACGCCACTGCTCAGCCAAAGCCTTCTTTTGGAAGTACTCTGGCATCTGGTTAGGTTTATCCATGTTCACGATGGCATATTGCGCATACTTATCTGGACGATGCTCAGTTGCCCAGTCGTATGCAGCCTTAGCAGCCTTCTTCTGCTCAGGTGTCTTGATGTTGAAACGAAGCTGTGGGTCGCTCATCAGCATAGAGATAGCAAGATTATCCTGCTCTTCTGCCACCTTTTCTATCTCCTCGTTGCTTATCACCCTTACAGGTATTCCAGCCTTCTTAAGCATAGCAGAAACGGCATCAAAAGCCACCTTCTGCGCCTCCGTCATTTCCGAAGGCTTCACCTCCTTCACATCGCGGTCAAATTTCATTAAAGGAACTATCTTATGAACACCGACAGCAGAAAGATAACCACGATTATTAAATCTAGGATTGACTTCATAAGCACAATTATTCTGCTTATCTACCCAAGATACGCCTTTACGGTATTTTCCTGTACCAAACCATTTCTTTTCATTAGGATATAGCTTATCACCTTGAATATTAGAAGATAAGATAGTATAACCCGAATCAGTTTTGTCCTCCTTGTCGGAATGGAAATTAAGCAAACGTTCAACAAACTTTTGCATCTTAGGCTTATCCTCCTCAGATGGATGAATATCATTTTCATAATCATATTCCATCTGGGCAATAAAATCACTATTCTCAATATTCTCAGCATTCTCAATAGCACGAATGGCATCAGTAAGTGGCTTTATGGTTGCACGTTTCACCTTATATAATTCATCCTTCTTCTTAGCCAGTTTAGCCTGAGCCAACTGCCCAGAAAGATAATCATGCCCCAAATCACTTGCAATCAGGGCATCTGTCAATTCATTCTGAGCTTTCTTGATAGCCTTCTTGTCACCGCTCTCCACAGCACTCTTCAAGGCAGTAGCAAAAGGAGTAACAGGCTTCAATGCTTCCTTAATAGACTCATCATAAGTATTGGCATTTTCAACCTTCTCCTTGCGCTCAACTTTACCCTCTCTACGCTCATACTCATCAGCGGTGAAATACTCAAATTCCTCGTCAATACCTTTCAAAACATCACTAACCTCCTTAAACTCCTCATCAGAAAGAGTCTTCAAAAGTTCGTCCATGTCATAAGCAACATCAACTTCCGGCACATCATCAGGTTCTACTTCTCCCTGCTCCATCAAGTCCCAGTACTGCTTCTGCTCTTTTGCCAATTCTACAATCTTGTCAAAGGCTTCGCTATGAGCACCGTCTTGCATCATTTCTTCCTTATAAGCAGCACGCTGTTCCTCCTGCACCATGGCATAGTCCGCAAATGGCTTAGTCTTGCGGTCGGAAGACTCTAACCACTTATCGAAGGTAGCCTTAGGCACAGCAGTGACCTTACCAAGTCCCTTCCAGTCCTTGGAATAGTTGGCAAGATAAGCCTCTGTAGCAGCCTCCTCAGAAGGATAGCCAAACATCACCTTATGCTCGTCAAACTCACCAGTCTCTGGGTTCACCTGGTCAACAACATAAACGTTACCATCAAAAGAATCAAGGTCAGCAGCATCATTGATGAACATATCAATATGGTCACCATCCACGCCAATCTTGCCCAAGATATAGCCATAAGTATCGTGCATGGTCACGCTCCAAGGCTTGCCCTGCTCGTCCTTACCGCTACGTGTTGCACCCTTCGGTGTCTCTACAGTAAAGTCATAGCCACCGAAGGACAAATGTCCCTTCTTATAGTTACCTGCCTTCTTCTGAGCCTCAGAAGGGTTAGGCTCAGTCTCGGCAATGGCATTCTTTAAACGTTCTCCGAAGGATGCTTCTTGCGGTAGATGTGCGCCTCGAACAACTGAGCCTTCGCCACGTTCCATGCTGCCAGTCTCTTGTCGCCCTGTGCGTCCGCTATCAGTGCTTTCTCCAGTCTCGGACTGAGAAGATGCTTCTCTGCCACTAATTTCTTCGCCTTGGCGATTTCCTTCATCAACTCCTCTCCGTGAAGAGTCGCTACCCAGGCCACCGCCTCCTCCATATCCTTCTTCATTGCTTCTGTCATCATAATCTGCTATTTCTGGTAAAATTGATTTAACATATTCTTTATACTCACGCTCACGTTCCTCAGCCTCCATCATACGGTCGTATTCCATGCCTTCGATGGCGTTAAGTTCGCTTTCAGAAGGCAAAGATAATGTTTTATCTTGAATATACGAATTATATTCTTCGATTTCTGCCTGTCTTTCGATGATTTCACGCTCTTTCTGGGCTTCATACCATTCTTCCTCTGCCGAAAGTTCCTCTTCTGCTGCAGCAATTCGGTTCATAAGTGCCACGTTACGCATATCCTTCACGTTGTCGTAGGACTTGAACATATCGAGCAAGGTGTTTCTCACATCTTGGTCAGAATATCCCATATCCTGCAAGTTTACAGGAAGGTCATTGTACACTCTCACGGCAAACTCGTTAACCGACATACCGGTTCCTTTCTTGGCAATAAGATAATTGAACTTATTAGAATCATACCGCTTGCCAATACCAAACTTAAAATTACTCTTGCCCAACTCATATTGAAGAGATTCCGGATTCAAGCTATGTGGACTCAAAGATTCAGATACAGCCTCTTCCAAAGTCTGAGGCGTTAAGTCCATAACATCAACAGAGGCATCCTTGTATATCTCTTTGATTACTCCAAGGTCATTTTTCTTGAAGGCAACAGCCACAAGAGCTTTGCGCTGCTCAGAAGGAGTCATTTCTTCCATCGCCTTGGCTCTCTCCTCCTTATTCTCTGCACTATATAGAGTATTGAGCAACTTATCCTGTGCCTTCAAATCCTTTGCCGATGCAGAGAGATTAGCCTGTCTAGCCTCCAACTGCGCCTTGGTAGTGTTCAATTCTTTCAACTGGTCAGCCGAATAATCAATATCACCATTCATATATTGCTCCAGGGCTTCATTAATATCATCTATCTGTGGCTGCACCTCATCGTTCTGAATATGATAGATGCGCTTACGCTCAGAGGCAATATAATTGCTAGCCTCATCCATGGTTGGATATTGCTTCTTCAATTCTTTATTGTCTCGCACAGCCACCTCACGCTCATCAGCAGATGTAATTGCGTTCTCGTCCACACCTGCCTTATCGATTTCAGCCTTGCGCTCATTCTTCAAGGTTCTAGCCTCCTCTGGAGTCATAACCTCCTTGCGGATAGCATTCCAGTTCTTATAACGAGTTTCAAGGTCGGCAATCTGCTCATTAACAAGTGCCAAGTCGTTCTCCACCTTCTGAGCCTTCTCTGGGTCCAAGTCGGCATTGAGAGATAGCCAGTCCTCATATTCAGATGCAGCCTTTCTCTTGTTATCCAACTGTTCCTTGATGTCAGAACGGCTACCACTGATAAGGTTCATCAGTTTACCATGGTCATTGCCAAATTGCTCCTGTAGATACTCAGCTGCCACCTTTGGCTCTGTGTCCTTAGAGGAATAATCAGGCTGTCCCATGCCCAAACCTACGATACCTTCATTATATCGTTGCTTCTTATCTGCCTCAGCCTTGGCTGCATCATCGTTGGCACGCTGTGCGTCCTCGGCATCCAGCTCTGCACCAATAGAGGCATCGAGTGCGTTCTGTCGCCAAGAGTTAAACTCATCCTTGGTCAGGGCGATATTGTCCTTGCCATCAGAAAGCACAATCTTGCCATCCTCGCTATATCCTGCAAAGGTCATTTGCATTGGTTCTTCACCTGCTTCCATGGCAACCTGCACGGTGTCGCTAGGCTTCAAGCCACTGCCATCATATTGGGCAAAGAAATGCTGTTGTCTAGCATTCTTCTGCTCCGTCACCTTCTGATTGATGTAATCATCAAGAGGAATAGGAGTGCCCACTTCCTTGATGTCGGCACTAGATACCTGCTTAATCGTAGGCTGTCCCTGCTCATCAGGCACTACCACAAAGCCACCACCATACTCATTGGCTTTCTTCAAGAACACCTGCTGACCTGTAGTAAGGATAGCTGGTACGATGTTTCCGTCTTCCGTCTGATAAGGCCAAAGCTGCTGCTTCAAAGCCTCCCCATAGCCATCATCAGCATGTTGCAGAGCATCATAAACGCCTTTCTTGGCATCCTGTGCCTCCACATACTTACGCACGGCATCCTGTTGTGCTGTAGTCATTGAGTTAGCACGCTGAGCCACAAACTGCTCCATGTCCTTTCCTTCCTCGTATGCCTTCACCACCACATCCATCATAGCCTCATTATCGGCAAAAGCACGCTTCAATCTAGCCTTCGACACATCATCGTTATGGTCAATCGCTTTCAAGCCCTCAGCATCCCCATTCTGGTAGGCATTCTGTCCCATCACATAGGCATCAGATTTGCTTTCATTGGATGCAGTAGTGGCATCAGAAGGACTTGAACCGTTCTCCACCGAAGGTGTACCCTCCACATTTGTAGGCGTTTCACCCCCAACTGGAGGCGTTGGCGGTTCTGTTGGTGGAACATCAGAAGAAACAGAAGCATCTACAGGCTTTTCAGCTGTAGCCTCAGCATTCTCAGCCGAAGCACCACCTTCTTGTGTGGCACCAGGCAGTTCACGCTGTCCCTCAATCAAGTTTTGATTCATCTGTTCCTTTGCATCGTTCATTTCTCGTTTCAGCACGATGTCGTTATAGAGCTGCTTCTGGTATTCCTCCACAAGTTTCTGTTGTTCGGCTGTGCGAGACTTTCCATCACCCTCTAAAGCCTTGCGAAGCGTACCATGCTCCACACCTTGCGAATCCTCGAAGGTGCGCACATACTCCTTCATGATAGGGCTATTCTCGAAAGCACTATCATAGAAGTGGCGATAACTGTTCACCATCTGCTGCTCTTGCTCGGTCAGTTCCATGCCCTTCTGCTGTTTCTGCATGATGTCACCGATGGCACTGGCATTCTGATGAAGATAGATTGCAGCCTTATCCTCGTCATTCAGTTGCTCACCTGCGGCATACTTATCCCTAGCTTGCTCATATATGGTGTTCAGTCTGTCCTGCAAGGCATCGGTATGGTAAGCCTTTTCATACTCAGAAGTGATATTCAGCGACTTCTCGAAGTCTAGCTTCTTCTCTGCCTTCTGAGCCTCTTCAAGCGAAGAATACTCTTTGCGGTCGATGATGCCACCATCCTTATTCAAGGTTTCGAGATATACTTTGCCATCATTATCCATTGGCTGCACGATGATAGAGTCGATAACTGGCGAGAAGGAAGAAGGGCGTTTTCCTTCCACCACAGCCATCATCTTTGCCTTCAATACCTCTGGCACGCTCTTATCGTTCATCAGGTTCATGTACTTATCAGTGAGTTGCCCCATCATCTGCACACCTTCACCCTCTGCACGATAACCATTGATGCCCAACTTCTCGAAGGCATCACGCAAATCATCATAGCCGAATCTCTTCAACTCGGCAATATCTCGGTCGTTGAAGTCAAACTTGCGGTTAAACTCCTTGGCATCCTTGAATCGGGCATACTTGCCCACCATACCAGGAAAACCGATGGAAACAAGATTAGCCATACTCTCCAAAGCACTCTCGGCAAAGTCCTTACCTGTAGGTTTGAAATTAGGGTCGTGTGCCATACGCTCCAACATCTGCTGACCTGTCATAATGCTAGAGTCCACCACCTTACCACCTACATCTGCAAGAACATTGGTAGCCAAGCCTCTGCCCTTGCCTACCATATTGGCGATTGTACCACCTTGCATAATGGCACCTACGGCACTCTGCTTAGCCACCTCTCCCAAAGTATTGGCAAGAATCTTGCCCACTGAAGGATTGTAAACCTTGCCATTCTCATCTAACTGGCCAGTACGATAAATTTCATCAATAGGCTTGGAGATAGCCGACTGTCCACCGAAGGTTACTGCACCATGAGCAGCACCTGTCTTCAACGCCATTCCCTTACTCTTACCAATGAGAACCTTGGCTGCACGCTCTGCCATCTTGGCATCCATGCCCTTAGCCATCAAGTCGCTAGCCAGTCTCCCTTCTGCCTTGGCAAGCATACTCTTTGTTACCTTGCCACCTGCGGCACCAGGAAGCCAATAACTCCAAGCATCCCCTGCAAAGGTCAACGCCCCACTGCCTACACGCTCCCAGAAGCCAGGCTGATATTGTTGATTGGCAATATCCTCCAACCAGTTCTGATAGTCGGTCTGTACCAACTTTCGTGTTATCTTGCCCACTATGGTATTACCCAAGCCTGTATTCATGATATACTCTGAACTACCCTTTGGTATCATATTCTTCACCTCCAACTGATTGAGCTGAGCCTTCAACACTTCATCAATCATCGGCTTAAACTGCTTAGGGTTTCCGCTCAGAGTTCCATTCATGCCATATCGCTGCATCACCTTGAAGGCTGCATTGCTCATATCGTTCAGAAACTGAGGATTCTTGTAAAGACCATTAAACTTCTTCTGCAATGCACTGAGAGTTTTCTGAGGGTCTTTGACTTGATTAGCCTCATACTGAGAAGCGATAGCAGTACCAAGGCGAAGACTGGCTGGAATATTCTGACTTCCTTCCATACCTTCGTTGAATGCCTTGCTACCTTCTTCCTGAGCCTTGTTATACTCTTCCACTACAGATGGATTCACATACTTACTGATAACACTAGAAAGAGCCTCATCAATATCCTGGTTCATCAACTGGTTCTGAATAACCTCATCATTTGAATAGAGACGAGTGGCGAGGTCTTCCGCTGTTTTGCGGTAGTTCTCTCCATACTTCTTCACAAGACTTTCTACCATAGCTGGCTTCACCATACCATTGATAAACTGGTCATAGCCATGCGTCTGGGTGATATACTGTCCAGTCTCATCCAAGGCAACACTGTTCATGATACCATACTGAGAAGCCATCTTCTTCAAGTTGTCCTGCACAGCATGAGAATGCCAGCCATTCATTACAGCTTCGTCCACACCTTCTACAGTATCTCCCAACTTTGATACAAACTCATCAGTAGTTCGCTGAGCGAGGCGATTTGCTGCACGGTTCATGGCTCCCATAGCCATACTTTGTGCCTCCTCTTGATTCTGAGCTTGTCCGCTAGCCATCAAGTCATACATAGTTTCAGACAAAGCATCGCCCTTGCCTACATATTTATTATAGATAGCATCCACCTGCTGGACTGGAGCTGCACTTGTAATTGCATCAACATCCTTCACAGTAGGCTTAGGTTGCTCGGTAGCTGGTGCATTCTCTTGATTAGAATGCTGTACCTGCTGATTATTGTCTTGTGGCTGCTGCATATTATCACCAAGAAGCATATTGGTAATCATGCCACCCATTTTCTGCTCTCTGCCGATATTACCTGCATCCACCTTCGGCATCATGCCGAGTGCTTGCGAAATCAAGCTAGGCTTCTTTAGCTCGCCTCGCTGATACTCATCATTCAGCTGTGCCAAGTCCTTGAAGTTGCCCGGCTTGTTGTCAGGAGAGTTGAAAGCATCAAGTACCTCCTGAGGATATTGAGACTGTTCTGTTCCCTGAGAAGATGAAGAAGGAGAAGGCTTCTTGCCTACCTCATTGATAGGGGTAGCGTTTCCACTGGTATCATACCAAATGTAACCTTGTTTACGATATTCTCCCACATCCTCAATAGGCACATCCACCTTCTGCTTCTTATCGTCAAACATGGTGATATAGCCACCCTCGAAGTCCTTGGCGAAGTTATCCATGCCTCGCTGCTGAACAACCTCGTCTGGGATGTCATACTCGTTGTTGTCCTTATCCCATACGTGATAAGTCAACTTAGATTTGTTGTCTTTGTCTGCCATATATTATGTTATTTTCTTTGATACTTAGAATAATCTACCTTTGTGCTCGAAGTCCCCTTCGTTGGTTTTCCACCATAAGGGCGAACGGTTCGCTTCTTTCCCTCCTTAGCCATCTTAGCCCTAGCATAAGCGGATGCCTGTTGTCGGTTATACTTGTTTGCCCACGTTCCACCTCTTCCATCAGTATTGCCACCGATATTCATACCATTGTGTGTAGCCCATTCATTCACATGCTTCTTGAAAACAGGGTTGTTCACATAGTTGGTATTGAAATCGTCCGCTTCCTTGTTATCAGCATTTTCCCTGTTTGTCTTCTGCGTCTGAGCATTGTTCTTGGCAATAGCAGAATTGTTCACACCTATATGAGAACGTTTGTCAGCTGCTCCTGCATTGGCATTGTTGGCTTGGGCTGTTAGTAAGTCGCCCTTCTTACCCCTCAACTCGTCCTCCGTCTTTTTCTTCGCCTCATTTAAATCAGCACCAGTCGAATGCTGTCTTGCAGATTGAGTAGCTTCATCAACCTTAACAGGAGTAAGAGCATCAACCTGGTTCTTCTGCGAACCACGATAAGCAGCAAGGGCTTCATTAGCCTTGGCTGCTGCCTCTGCTTGCATCTGTGCTTGCTTATTCTGTCTGTCCTTCCAAATATTCGCCATCATCTGGTCATATCCTTTCTGACGAAGGGCATCAGTGCCTTCCCTCAGCTTTCGTTGGCGTTCCGTCAATGCCTGGGCTGATTCTACCTTCTGCTCAGGAGCACCGATAGCTGTGCCGAAGAAGTTGCCGATATGTTGGAAGAGGTTGCCTAACTGTTCCCATTTGGCTTGCCTCTCGGCTTTCTTCTGCAAAGCAGCATTGGCTGCTACAGTCTTATCCACATCACCAAGAGATTGAAGCCATGGCATAAAAGAAGCCCAATCGCCATTGCCATTCTTCTCGAAGTCCCTCATGATGTCATAAGGCTTCATCTGCTGCAAGAGAGGATTCTGCTCTATATCGGCATAAGGTTTGCTCCAATCAATCGAAATACCTTGGTTTGGAGTTACCTCGGTTACTTCCTCAGTTGGTTGCTGAGTGAAGGATGGCTGATTACCAACCACCAATCCATTTGTATCTATTGGAGCTGTTGCAGTTGTAGAAGTAGCTTGTGCTGCTGCACTATCCCCACTTGGCTGTATCGGTGTCTGCACAGAAGAAGAAGTTGCTGGCTCAGATGGTGCTGACTGCCCATCATCATTGGATGGAAAATCGGTTATAGGTGTCACAGCCGTAGCTGGACGCTTTGGAGTTAAATCGTCACTCATAAATCCCATATCTACCTCCTTTCCTTACCACGGCAAACTACTTGCAGCACTAGCCAAACCACCAGCTGCACCTCGAATGGCTTGCGACTGAGCCAAACCCTTTTCCTTCTTGGCGGTAGCGATGTAGTTGGTCATTTGGTCTATCTGAGAATCTGCGGTGTTCCATACATTCTGTTTCTGTTGGGCACCTTGCACCGCGGCTTGTTGCATCATGTTGCCCACTTGCTCATTGGCTGCTTGTTTGCTCAGTGCCACAGATTCATCACTACCACCACTCACGATGTTGGTATTCTTGGCTTTCTGCGTGGCATTATCCAGCACCTTCTGGGCGTTGGTCACTGCCACCTGGTTCTCGGCTGTCTGTGTCGGGTCCTGATAATAAAGATTATCTCGGTGGTCCTTCACCTGCTGCATACGATTCTCAAAGGTCTTGATGTATTCGTTGTATGCAGCATTTTGTTTTTTGGCTGCTAGAGCACCACCTACAGCTGATACTCCTAAGCCAGCAATACTTCCTATAAGTCCCATAAAATTCGAATTTAATGTTTAAACAGTGCTAAAGTAATGCGTTTTTCTCACCTATCTGTGATAAGTTGCGCAACTTGAACAACAACTTTCGTTTTTTTTCACTATATTTGCACCCGAAAACTATCAGTAATCATTTAAATTCTTAGAATATGGCAACAAAAAAAGATAATAACAATGAGCCGAAACCAAAGCGAAAGAAGACAGGTGGACGCAAGGCTGGCACGGCAAACAAGATAACGAAAACGGTACGTGAAAGCCTTAGCGATGCCATCACTGGCTATTTCAACGGCATCAATGAAAAAGGCTACTCTCTCGCCAGTGACCTCATGCAGATAGAAGAACCTGCCGGACGTTTGGCAACAGTAGCCAAGTTCCTCCCATACGTTGCTCCAAAGCTTCAATCCATATCATTCAACAATGATGAGCGTAGAAGCCTGTCTGTGGAGGAGTCCTTCATGGAGTTGGAGGAGAAATTTGAGAAACAAGAGACCACCATCAACATCAAGAATCTTAAGATTGTTAATAATGGCTAAATACAAAAAATGGGTAGCCTTCTCTAAAATTTCTGCTACTTTAGAGAAGACTACCCTAGGGTATGAAATTGACAGAATCCGTCAAATATTAAGTTTTATTGGCACAATTTTAAGATATATTGGCACAGTTTTACGATATACTAGCTACTTTTTATCCCTCATGCGCTCAAAATACTTTGTCTGGTCTTTGGTGATATTCTTCACCTTTATCTGTATGGTGCAAGTGCTAGGCACGTTGTCGTTTATGTTAACCATCAGTTGGTCAATAATCTCATCTGTGTTCTTGTAGCCCTTTCCATCCACATGAGCCACCACCTCGCCCATAAAGAAGGCATCGGCACTGAGTTCAAAGGTTTCCTCCACCTTTTCAAAAACAGGCGCATGATACTCCTGTATTCGTCTGCTTGGGTCATTGGTAAAGAAAATCTTCTCCACCACCTTCTCATTCAGTTCCCAGGCTCTAGAAAAATCTGGCTTCACATATCCCATGGTAATCTTATGAGTACTGATGTGATTCATCGCAAAACCTATCTCTTCATAATTGGCACCAATATCATTCTGAGCTACGGTAGCCCAAGTATGGCGAAAAGTATAAGGTGTTATCTTCAATTCACTATCCTTCAATGTATTCACACAGAATTTCTTTAGGAATAGGCACAAATTACCGTCCATCGACCTGCTGCAACCATAGCTTTTGTGAAAATTAAACAGATAAGGGTCTTCTTTATCTGAGAAATACTTCATCATGGTAGGTATGAGCATATCTGGTACTTTCATTTCTATATAAGCTTCATCAGCTCTAACCGTTCGTGTCTTCTGTCGCTTGTAATGCAAAATACCATCGTAATAGTCAACCTTCTTCATTTCATACAGGTCAGCCACATTGATTCCGGCAAGACACAATACCATCTTGCACACATCCACAGCCAAACATTCCGTCTTAGAAGAAGGAATCACAGAAAAAATCCTTCTGCAATCCTCCATCAAGATAGCACGCTTTTTGGGAATAGCATGCTTATGATACTCTACTTTAGTCCAAGGATTCACCTTTATCCTTACGATGTCGTTGTCATAATCATTATATTTAGCCACACCTGCCTTGAACATCTTTTTTAGGAACTGAGGATAGTAAGATTTCTTTGCCTTAGAATCCTTCATACTATCTATCCATCCTTGCACTAGTTTGGTGTTCAATTCACTAAACATTACCTTCTCAGAACCACAATATCTTTCTATACTATTCAGAGTATTGCGATAATTTACAAGAGACTGAGGTTTCAATGTTTCAGACAACTCATCAATATATTCTCTTGCAAAGTCTGAGAAACACACATCTGCATCGTCCTGTTCTAGATAGTCCCTAACCTGTTCAGCACTCCAAGAACGGATGTCTAGCTTATTAAGCTTGAACATCCATTCTTCAATAATTTGGTTCAGTGGATTTAGCACAAAAGAATCCTTCACATCATGAGAACCCTTCACGATGCCTTTCTGTCCCACCATCTTGTTCGTCTTAATATAAAGCGACCTACGATTATGAGTCATTCGAATGTACACTTGGTAAAAACCATCTGACCTCTGATGCTGAACAACAATTTTAAAAGTAGCCATAGTTATTTTATTTTCAAAGCTATTTCAAAACAAACGCTCTCATTTGTCACGTTAAACGTGTCAAACGTTTCTAAAACACTATACTTCTGACTATCTAGAAATCAGCCATTTACGCTAACCCATCAAATATCAGATAATTACGAAAATATGATTTCTAATTTCCAAACCAAATTCATTTATTATTAACTTTACTAAAGTTTAAACACGTGC
>ERZ1023701.87-NODE-87-length-34702-cov-13.012440_pt1 | contig 34702 bp, 30 predicted proteins | sample MGYA00380350_ERZ1023701 | MGnify/ENA primary metagenome ERZ1023701 (study PRJEB33179, sample SAMN07449025) | human gut metagenome | biome: Human-gut; feature: Human associated habitat; material: Faeces | host: Homo sapiens | place: India:Kasaragod | collected... | reverse complement strand
GTATTTTGAGGAGAGGAACATTGCTCCAAAGAATCCTAAAAAGCCGGATAGAGACCGTTTTGTGCTTTCAAAGGGACACACGGCTCCGGGACTTTACTCTACACTTGCGCAGAGAGGCTATTTTCCGGTTGAGGATTTAAAGACACTCAGACATCTGGGATCATATCTGCAGGGACATCCTGACATGAAGCATATCCCGGGTGTGGATATGTCGAGCGGTTCGCTCGGACAGGGCATTTCTGCGGCGGTAGGAATGGCACTTTCTGCAAAGCTTACAAATGATGATTACAGAGTATATACACTTCTCGGCGATGGCGAGATTCAGGAGGGACAGGTCTGGGAGGCTGCTATGTTTGCGGGCTTCAGAAGGCTTGATAACCTTGTTGTTATAGTTGATAACAACGGACTTCAGATTGATGGACCGGTGGATCAGGTGTGCTCACCATATCCTATTGGTGAGAAATTCAAGGCATTCAATTTCCATGTGATTGATCTGAAGGATGGAAATGACATGGATCAGATTGCTGACGCATTTAAAGAAGCAAGAAATACAAAGGGTATGCCGACGGCAATTATAGCACATACCGTAAAGGGCAAGGGTGTTTCATTTATGGAAAATCAGGTCGGCTGGCATGGCAAGGCTCCAAATGATGAGGAGTATGCAGTTGCCATGGAGGATCTGAGAAAGGAAGGTGAAGCATTATGTCAGAAGTAAAGAAAATCGCCACACGTGTCAGCTACGGAAATGCACTTGTAGAGCTTGCAAAGGAGCACGATGACGTATATGTTCTTGATGCTGACCTTGCGGCTGCCACACAGACAGCCATCTTCAAAAAGGAATTTCCAGATCGTCACATAGACTGTGGTATCGCAGAGTGCAACATGATGGGCATTGCTGCAGGACTTGCGGCTACGGGAAAGGTGCCATTTGCCAGTTCATTTGCCATGTTTGCGGCAGGTCGTGCGTTTGAGCAGGTGAGAAACTCTATTGGATATCCTCATCTTAATGTGAAAATCGGTGCGACACACGCAGGTATTTCGGTAGGAGAGGATGGAGCCACCCACCAGTGCAACGAGGATATTGCACTCATGAGAGCAATTCCAGGCATGGTTGTAATAAACCCAAGTGATGATATAGAGGCAAAAGCCGCTGTAAAGGCAGCTTATGAGCATGAGGGCCCTGTATACATGAGGTTTGGCCGTCTTGCAACACCGATAATAAATGACAATGCAGAGTATAAATTTGAAATCGGAAAGGGTGTTACACTCCGTGAGGGGACGGATGTAGCTATCATAGCTACCGGTCTGTGCGTGGCAGAGTCACTTGCAGCGGCAGAAAAGCTTGCAGCAGATGGTGTAAATGCAAAGGTTATAAATATACACACTATCAAGCCTCTTGATGAGGAGCTTGTTGTAGCTGCAGCGAAGGAATGCGGCAGGGTGGTTACTGTGGAGGAGCACTCTGTAATAGGAGGACTTGGAGCCGCGGTATGTGAGACACTTTCGCGTAAGGCTCCAACACCGGTAAAGACAATAGGCATACAGGACTGCTTTGGTGAGTCAGGTCCGGCTGTAGCTTTGCTTAAAAAATACGGACTTGATGCAGAGGGCATTTATGCATCAGTGAAGGATTTTTTATAAGTATTTAAAATGGTTTGGTTTTATCATTTTTCACATTTTCCCTAATATAATAATAAACTAATAAAAGAAAGGACAGCCGGGATACGGTTGTCCTTTCTTCTACTTTGTATACATATAAAAACTTTAATGTTTTAATTAATGTAAAATAATTTAATAAATTATAAAATATATATTGTGTTACAGGTTTTTATCTGATATATTAAATCTATAAATGCCGGGCGACCTGTGTTTTCGTATAACTGATAAGGCAAAAGAAAGGGGACATCACATGGAACTGATATGTAAGAAGTGTCTGCTTAGAGAAATGGCAGAGGCCGACGCAGCAATGATAAAAAAATATGTTGATGCGATAAAGGGCGAGGACAGAGTGCCGAAAAAAGAGTATGAGGCAAGGCTTGCAGTGTGCAAGGCGTGTGACAGGCTAAATGCCGGAACCTGTAATGCATGCGGCTGTTATGTGGAGCTTCGGGCGCTTACAGGCGTTTCGCACTGCCCTCATAAAAAGTGGTAGTACAAATAAAATAATAACAAAATGACTGCGGTTTTGATTTCCGCAGTCATTTTATTATTATTTAGTGTTTTTTTCAGTGTCAAGAGGTTCATAATTGATGGATACAACAATGTCCTGATCGTAGTTACCGAAGCTTTTTCCGAATATTGTGAGTCCGCCGACATGGGCAGAATCCTCCTCGACAGCTATGCGGAAGCGGATGGTGTTTGTGTAGTCAAGCTTTAGCTCAGAGGTTGTGATATCTGATATCTTAAGACCATCTATGAAGGTGCCTTTATGATTTATGACTAAAAGCTTGAGGAGACCGTATTGATTCCAGTTCTGAGGCCACCATTCAGGGGTAAACATTCCGCGTACATCTCCATAGTCACCGGGAGAGGTCCAGGTGCCGACCAGAGTGTCATTTATGTAAAAGCTTATATCACTTGGCCAGTCGTTGTTGATGCCCGGAGCCTCAGAACTTATCTCGGCTGAGAGTGAAAGCTGGGTGATTTTCTGATTACGTGGAATGAGGTTTGGAATTATATATTCCACATAGCCCTTTGTGAACCACATAATGTCTGCATTGAAATGGTCAGGATGGTCAAAGTAACGCACGTCATCGAGCTCTCCTATCACAAATGAGGATGTAGCCAGGCCACAGGTTGGACAGATGTTGTGAGATGAAAACTGCCCTACCTTTATGGATGTGTTGTATACGTTACTTAGGTCTATTGGTTTTTCAATTTCTACTAATATACGATCCTGAATCAGTGAACACAGCTTCTGGTTGCCGTGACCGGATGAATCGTTTGAGGCGGAGATAAGTCCACACTCCTCAAGCTTTTTTATATGTCCGGTTAAAGCTCCATTGCTGATGTTTAGCTCGTTTGCAATCTGATTCATGCTCATCTGGTTATTCTCGAGCAGAATTTTTAAAATCTGGATACGAATATCAGAGCCGAGAGCTTTAAACAGTTCGAGACCATCGTCTAATGATGTGATATGTATCATATATAGATTCTCCTAAAATATTTTATAAAATTAACAACGAGTTCTTGTGTGTAAATCATGTTTTAATTATAGGAATAAGCTCCTATGTTGTCAATATATTATTGTATAGTTTTAAGCTATATTGAAGTATATTTTAAAATAATTTAAATATATTGTGCAATATGTATAACTTACATGCGTTTCAAAACGAAAATAAAATAAAATTTTATATATTATTAAATAATATATAAAATAGTTTAAAATAATCTAAAATAAATATTGACATTGCAGCTACTCTCATGTATATTATGTGCATAAGCAAAATACATTAACAATCAGTGCACTTATGTGTGCAACAATGGCAGAGCAGGATAAATGTATAAGAGATAAAGGAGAAACTATGGCAAAAATTATTGTAAATAATGAGAATAAAAAGAGTACAATTGCTCCGGAGATTTATGGACATTTTTCTGAGCATCTCGGAAGATGTATCTACGAGGGATTATTTGTAGGTGAGAATTCAGATATACCAAATGTAAACGGCATGCGTACTGATGTTGTAGATGCATTAAAGGAAATGAAGATACCTGTGCTCCGCTGGCCGGGCGGCTGCTTTGCAGACGAGTATCACTGGATGGATGGAATCGGTCCTAAAGAGAAGAGAAAAAAGATGATCAACACACACTGGGGTGGTGTAGTTGAGGACAACAGCTTCGGAACACATGAGTTTTTTGAGCTTTGCAGACAGTTAGGTTGTAAGACATATGTGAACGGAAATTTAGGAAGCGGAACAGTGCGCGAGATGAGTGAGTGGGTAGAGTACATCACATTTAACGGAGTATCACCTATGGCTGATTTGCGTAAGGAAAACGGACACGAAGACCCATGGACTATTGACTACTTCGGTGTGGGAAATGAGAACTGGGGATGTGGTGGAAACATGCGTCCTGAGCATTATGCAGATGAATACCGCAGATATCAGACTTATGTCAGAAATTATGCAGGCAATCAGCCGATCAATAAAATCTGCTGTGGTCCAAATGTGGATGACTATGAGTGGACAAAGAAGGTGATGGCTACATGCTTTGACCATTGTGATCCGAGACTCCATGGTTTGATGGATGGATTATCTCTTCATTATTACACACTTCCTGAGACTGAGGATGACTGGAATATCAAGGGAAGTGCGACAGAGTTTACAGAGGATATCTTTTATCAGACTCTTAAGAGAGGATATTTCATGGAGGAGCTCATCAATCGTCATGGAGCTATAATGGATGAGTATGATCCTGATAAGAATATTGGTCTTATTGTTGATGAGTGGGGCATCTGGTCAGATGTGGAGCCTGGTACCAATCCGGGATTCTTATATCAGCAGAACACAATGCGTGATGCACTTGTTGCAGGTATGACATTAAACATTTTCAACAAGCATTCCGACCGTGTGAAGATGGCATGTATTGCACAGCTTATAAATGTGCTTCAGTCTGTAATGCTCACAGACGGCGATAAGATGATAAAGACACCTACATATTATGTATTCCATATGATGAGACATCATCAGGGCGCAGCTCTTTTGGACAGCTCTCTTGTAGGAGGAGCTACTGTTGGCTCTGGAAAGAATGAGCTTCCGAAGGTTTTTGAGTCTGTATCTGAGGATAAGGATGGAGTGATCACAGTCACACTTACAAACAATTCTCTTGAGTCGTCAGAGGATGTTGATATTATGCTCACAAATGAGGGTGACAAATACAGTGTATGTGAGGCCAGATACATCGAAGGTGCCATGAATGCACACAATACCTTTGAAGCACCTGAGGTAGTGGATGAGAAGGATTTCACAGCATATGAAAATACACAGACCGGTGTGAAGGTTACTCTTCCGGCATGCAGTGTTGTTACGCTTAGATTATCGAAATAATATTAAAACAGCTATTCAGAATCCCGGGTTGTCGGTTGTGAATGATACAAAAATGCAGTGGCTTTCCTTGTATTTATAACTGTTTAATGTTACTATAATTTTATCAGAAAACAGGCAGAAGGAGTGCACATATTATGGCATTAAACATTCCGGTAGGAATCTCAAATTTTACAGAAATAAGATCGAATAATTATTATTATGTTGCATCAGAGGCTGTGTGATGAAGCTTTAAAGCAGATAGAGAGTCAGATGTATGCAAAGCAGCTTGAGGAGGATTATGATGAGGTGCTTTGCTATGGAATTTCTTTCTTTAGGAAGCGGTGTATGGTAAAGAAATGATATATTTATTGTTGTTAAGGAGCAGGTGAGATGAATATAAATAGTATAAAAAAACTATCCGGAAATATTATTTCGCTTGCTCTTTTTTATTTTGTCTTTCTGTGCAGCGAGTATATGTTTGATAACAGAATGGCTGTATTTACTGATTCAAACGGTGTGGTTATGGCACAGAGCTTTATTTTAGGCAGCAGTGTGCCTGGATTTTTATCATATTATTTTATTGACAGATTTTGTGACAGAAGGAACTTTAATAAAAAAATAATACTATGCATTTCAGGTGTGCTCTCTTTGATATGTATGATAGGCATATATCTGACAGGAAGCTATGCAGGAGAGCTGCTTTTGGGAATTATTCTGTTTATTGTGCTGGGATATTTTGGAAGCCTTGTCCATACACAGGCGGCTCTTGCCGTGAAGCGGCTTGATGATGGTTTAAATGGAATTACACAGCTGGCAGGAATATCATACGGAATTGGAATTTTGCTGCAGCTTGTGCACAATAATCTGATAGCGGATGGTATGTGTCAGGTGATTTTTCTTGCGGCGGCTATGATTATTATGACAGTATTCTGTGCAGGAAGCTTATGTGAGGGGTGTGGATATTTAAGCTCTAATGGTGTATCTTCTGTGGAAAATACGGATACAGGGAGTGCAGATAAGGGCTATGGGTATGCGCCTAAAAAGCTTGGAATAATCCTTATATTGATTGTATTTGTCATGACATTTGTGTTTGCAACACTTGATAATGCTGTTACACTGGTTCATGCTGCAGGAAGTGTGGATATCGGGCAGTGGCCAAGAATCATCTTGGCATACAGCGGTATTGTTGCCGGATTTTTATATAGTGCGGATGATAATAGAATGATGGACTTTATCATGTATATAGTGCTTTTGCTTTCCACAACATGTCTGATTGTGATTAGTTGTGGAGGCCCTTTTATGATTGGGCTTATCATTTTTTATCTGTCAGCAGGATTTTTCTCAGTCTATTTTGCGTCAAGATTTATGATATTTGCATGTCATACTGATAAGCCGGCGCTTTGGGCCGGGATGGGCAGAGCTGTGAACAATACAGCTGCTGTCGTGGTGGCAGGGGTATCACTTTATATCATGAGAGCACCGCAGTATGTCACCATGATTACCGGTGTGCTATTGTTTGCGGTGACCAGTGTGATTGTATTTGCTTATCATGAACAGCTGCGCAGGGGTGATACAGAAATATATTCATCCGTTGCATCGCATAATCCGGACAATGTGTATAGAAAGAGACAGGCAGAGGACAAAGCTGAAATAACAGTCCATGAGACAGTCAAAATGACAGATGATGAATTGCTTGATCTGTTTGTGCAGGAATTTCATCTCACACCTCGTGAGGGTGAAGTACTTGCTTATCTTTTGCATTCTGATGAAAGCATGCAGGAGGTGGCAAAGCAGCTGGCAGTTTCGCGCGCAGCCCTCTACAGACATATTGCAAATATGAATGAAAAAACTCAGACCAAGGCTCGCATGGGACTGGTACAGTTCTATTACAGCTGGACGCGTGAAAAACAGTGATTTTATGGGACTTTTGACATTTTGAGACGAATGTCAACTGTCCTTTTTTCGTGTGTAATGGTACAATTCTCCTATCGTAATAACTTGTAAAACGCATAAATGACATGCACTTAGAGTGTCATCATATAGTATGCGTGGAAGGGAGAATGAGGCAGTATGAATAAAATCAAAAGAATAATGGCTGTTATGCTTGCACTTGTTATGGTGCTTGCGATTGCACCGGTGCAGCATATATGGGCAGATGGGGTTCAGCAAGAGAATCAGCAGCTGGGTGAGGGCAGACCGGGAGAACCACAGCAAAATCAGCAGCCGGGCATGCCGCCACAGGGAGCAACACAAACAATACAGCTTCGTGTGGAGGGCGATGCGGCAGGCACAGATGAGCTGGCAGCACTTGTAATGGTAAGTCTTGATAATGGGGCAAATTATAAGTCGTTGAAGGAGCTTGTGTCAGATGCAAATTCAAAGGTACAAAAGAACGGAAGCTCATATGAGTTTGATTCAGCTGTTACAAGCATCATGGCATATCTGACTGATGAGGCAGGCCGCTATATGCTCCAGACACCTGTGCAGATAGGAAAGAATAATGCAGTGAGAATCAATGCTGGTCAGACCTTTATCCAGATAGATAAGGTACGCTACACAGTAACGTGGGTATATGATTCAAAGAGATATGGAGAGGATGCATATCTGGAGCATGGTACAGCAAAAATCATCAAGGTAGGTGACAAGACAGATTTCACAGACTGGGATATGTATGGAAATAATCCCGGTAATAAGGATGGTGGAAATCTGGTAGTAGAACCTGGACAGCAGGTGACTGTCGAGCTTGTTCCTGATTATGGATATCAGCTTGCAGGTGTATCGCTAAATGGAAATACTCTTGCACCACAGGAGAATATTTCTACATACACCTTCACAATGCCACAGACAAATGTGCATTTTAAGGGTGCCTTTGTAAAGGCTGATGATGTCACAGACATAAGCTCTACAGCAGTAGGAAAAATTGAAATCAGCGATGGTGATAATGCCGCAGCATCGGGAAATCTGAAGATAGATGTATCAGACAGCGCTTCGGATACTACAAAAGCAAATGAACAGATTACTGCTTCAGATGGAGTAAAGAAAGAGGTTGTTGCCAATCTGGATATTTCCCTTCAAAATATAGTAAGCAAGGGAACAAATATGCAGGAAATCAGTGATGATAATTACTGGGTAAATGATATCACTGAATTTGAGAAACCAATCCGACTTGATGTCGCTATCAAGGATTTTGATAAAGACAGTGAATATTCAGTTGTCAGGGAGCATAATGGAAGCTATGATGTGCTTGATGCAACAGTTTCAGACGGCAAAATTTCATTTGAGACAAATAAGTTCTCAACCTATGTAATTGTTAAGAAAACAGCTGAGAAAGCAGTCGTTACAAACCCTGATACAGTAGTAAAGCCTCAGGATGACAAGAAGCCGGCTGATATCAAGACCACAGATAAAACTGATAAGGTGGCTGATAATGGCGGGAATGAAACAAAGCTTCAAAATATAAAGAACGAAAAAGCAGCAAAAACAAGCGATAATATGCAGGCTGACCTGATGCTTACTGTGTTTATTATCGGAGTAGCAGCTATAGTTGTTTCATTAAGAAGAAAACGTAGTTAATAAAACATAGTTAATAATAAAATACCGGCAGAACCATTTACGAACAATGGCTCCGCCGGTGCTTTTTATATATTCTCAATAAGTATCTTCACATCCCACTTATTCATCACATCGCCCTCTTTAGCTGCTTCTCCGGTGATCAGGTCAACCATTCCTGCAAGGCTTGCAGGGAGAGTCTGCTTTTCATCAGTGAAATTCATCACAAAGTAAAAGCGTGTATTTTCGCTCTCGCGGCACGTGATTTCAAGACCTGTCTCTTCAGCAATGACACCTGATACAGACACTTCATCTGTGGCTTCATCAAGCACCCTTGCAAGTCCGGCTGCCTCAAGCTGTGCAGTCTCCATGAATACCCTTGTGTCGTTTGTTCCGACATGATATCAGTGCCAAGGAGTTACTGCTTATAAACAGCAGGCGTAAGGTGCAGGATATAGCATCTGATGTGGGGTACTCAGATGCCAGCCATTTTATCGTCATGTTCAAGAAACTTACAGGGATGACACCGGCGCAGTTTCGGAAGCTGTATATATAAGAGGATGCAACTGTTTCTTGTATTTAATAGGGTTTGATGTTAAGATATATTTATCAGAAATATGGTGCGAAAATGAATAGCTACAATTGTTTTATAAGAATTAGGAAGTGATAATATGAGTGATAGAAACCGGATATTATGTGAGTTCAGAAATAAGACAAAAAGCATTATGGGTGATTCGTTAAAGCAGATGATATTATATGGTTCATATGCAAGAGGAGATTATGGAGATAATTCAGATATGGATATAATGGTTTTGACGGAGCTGACGGATGATAGGATTATACAGATAGAGGATGAAATATTTGATGCAGCTTATGATATTGAACTTGAGTATGGTGTGCCGATAAGTGTGAATATTAAAAATGAAAAACACTTTAAAAATTGGGTAAACAGCTTGCCGTATTATTCAAATATGCAAAAGGAGGGAATTATTATTGCATCGAAAGAAGAAGCTCAAAAACAATTTGATAATGCAGAGAGTATAGTAGCTGCAATCATTGAATATATGCGTAAAAACAACAGTGGAACCATTATTTAAGTAAGTGGTTCCACTGTTGTTTTTGTATGTATAACATCATCTACAACCCGTATTCCATATTTATCAAGATTAACCCTGCCGTCTATGACCTCAATGCCATCTGATCTTAGACGGTTAGCCTGTTCATCGGCTCCGCCGAAGGCAAAAGCCCCTGACAGCTCACCCTTTGCATTTACCACTCTGTAGCATGGAATTTCATCAGGATTGGGATTCTTGTGCAGGGCATTGCCGACAGCCCGGCACATTTTTTTATTGCCTGCAAGCTCAGCAACCTGTGCATATGTGGCAACACAGCCCTTTGGAATCCTTTTTACAGCCTCATATATGAGCCGGGTCGGATTATAGGTGACAAGGTCATAGCTGTCTGCAATCATGTTTTTTATAGCATCATCCGGTATGCTGCCATCGAGAATGATGGTATTCCAGTTGTCCTTGTTTTGGTGCCATCCGGGGATGACAGATGGGAAGGCATCCCTCCAGAAGTCGCGCCAGGCAGGACATACCTTGACATTTAAATTGATAAAACCATTGCGCTCATAGGTCCACAGGAAAACCTTTTTGCTGTCCTTTATACGCACGAGCTGCCAGTTTGGGTCGTGGAATGGTGCTTCCTGATATGTATTTGGAAATGATAAGCCGTAGTCTAATGCTTCTTGTCGTGTTTTCATAGATTTTGCCTGCTTTCTTTTTAGGTATACGATTACAGTATAACATAAAAAGAACAAATTTATTGACTTAATTCTTCATACAACCACTCTATCTCCCCATCTTCCTTAGAATTAACAAACACCAGTGTATCATCAGATTTTATCATGAGAATAGGAGAGTATCCGTCGAATACATACAGGCTGCATTTTCCAAGGGTGCGTCCTTCGTACCTGCCGATATCATAGCTGTCTGTAGAGGCTCCGTTTGTACGCAGGAAACTGTCATCCGGCAGCTCGTCCAGAAGCTTAAGCTCTGTGATGTCATTTACATCAATCTCGCTTGTATAGCCACCGGCAGAAATAGTAAGGTTATTGTTTGTCAGAGTGATTTTTTCCTGTATATTAATCAAAGGAAGCATGCAGACAAACACCAGGATGATACAGCCGGCTATTATTGCACAGGTGATTCCTGTGAAAATCCACGCGCCTTTTTTAGCATAATTAAACGTGTAGTTGCCGGACTGCATGCGGTTTTCAATGAGAATATGTTTGTCGTCGGGATTATAGTAGTAGCCGGTTTTCCAGTATTCATCATCGTCCACATCTATTGGTGAGGTGTTGGCAGACAACAGTTCCTTCTTTCTGTTTAAGCCCATATAAATTGGAACAATAAATCCCAAAACGGCTATTAACTGAATGAAAATATACACATAATAGGATGATGCCGGAAATATTCCGGTGATACCTGTGTATAATGCTACATAAATCCATGCGACAGCGTTTAGTCCGCTTAGGAGAAGCATTGCGATGCTTTTATATTTTTTCATAGTATTGTTGACAATCAGGTTGAGCTTTGAATCCATGCTGTATACGTGGCGCTCGCTTTTGTTTATAAAAGCATGAAATACCAGCGAAAGTGTGGATATTAAAACAGAGCACAAAAACAGCAAAATCATAAGGATATTGTAATGGGTGTCACCAAGCATAAAGTATGGTATATATGCTACAAGCTCAGTAATTAAAAAGAGTGCGTGCCATTTATAGCTGACTGTCGTGGCACCGGCTTCTGCTGAAACGCGGGTGTCGATATAAACCTTTTTGCGTTGGGCTTCTATTATCCATCCGTTTTGTATTTTCAGAGCATACATTTTCCGGTGGGAGCTGTTTGGAATATGAATAATTCCAAAGATATATGCAAACATCCAGATAGTATATACCAGAACAAAAACGGCAATGTTAATAAAAACAATAAAGCATATCGCAATGGAGATAATCACATTGGCAATCTGAAAGTGTTTCATTTTGCGTTTTCCGATGGTGACGATTTCGGTTACTTCGGCATCTTCTTTGTGAGATGATGGAATATGTACATTGAGATACATGCCATTTTCATATTTATAGGCGTGTGTGTACGCAAATTGCATACATAGTATGATAAAAAGGTTTGTAACTATAAAGATAATAAACATCATAATTTCCATAGTCTGCCTCCTCTGCTAAGCGGTACATGGTTTCATTTGTGAATACATTTTGTCACACATTGATAAAAATTCCTCACGGCTCATTCCGGTGAGACAGGCCTCAGCACTTAAAAGCTCAAGCTCTGATTCCAGCTTTTCAGTGAAATCGGTATCATCTGCGATGGATTCTGACACAAAAGCGCCGAGCCGTCTGTCTGTACGAATAAATCCCTCATTTTTCAAAATCTGATAGGCTTTATTGACCGTCATTGTGTTTACACCGGCATCGCTTGCCAGCTGGCGCACGGTCGGAAGCTTTTCGCCGGTCTTTAGCTCACCTTTGCCTATTCCCTTTACAATCTGGTTTCTAAGCTGTACGTATATCGGGGTGCTGCTTGACATGTCGAGTTCTATTATCATGTGAACCTCCTTAATCTTACTGTTTATAGGTCATAGCCTGTTTGAAATGCATCAATATTTATAAGCAGGCTGTAATATGACAAAACTTGTAAGTGATATAATTGTATTGTTTGTATTATATATAGTAATACAGACAGCCCTTTATGTCAACTGATGTTTTAACATCAACTATATTGACATTTTGAGTATTACAATTATGATTAAAGAGTTATAAGGTATCACAACGTAAAAGAATACATATGAGGTTAAAAAATGAGCAGATTAATAGAGCAGATAAAACAAAAGGATGCCTGTGCCTTCACACATGGCGGCAAATTTCACGCAGATGATGTGTTCTCATCAGCCCTGCTTTTGTATATAAACCCTGAGATCAGCATAACAAGGGGCAATAGTGTGCCTGATGATTTCACGGGAATAGTTTTTGATATAGGGCGTGGTGAGTTTGACCATCATCAGAAGGACAGCAGAATCAGGGAAAACGGTGTGCCGTATGCGGCATTTGGCCTGCTGTGGGAGGCTGTTGGAGCGGATATTCTAGGTGAGGAGCTGGCGGTGAAATTTGATGAATCATTTGTCCAGCCTCTCGACAACAATGACAATACAGGTGAGAAAAACGAGCTTGCCACACTTATAGGCAATTTCAATCCGTCATGGGATTATGAGGGAGGCAGCGATGAGGCCTTCTTTCAGGCGGTAAGCGTGGCAGGCATGATACTGGAAAACAAATTTGAGAGATACCGTGGCAATGAGAGAGCCGATAAGAGAGTGGAGGAGGTGCTTGCAAAGCACGATCCGGCAAGCAGGATACTGGTGCTCCCTGAGTTTATACCGTGTCAGAAGGCTCTGAGTGAGACGGATATAGCGTTTGTTATTTTTCCGTCAAACAGAGGTGGCTTTTGTATACAGCCGCAGAAAAGAGAATACTCTATGAATTACAAGTGTTCTTTTCCGGCAGAGTGGCTGGGGCTTGAAGGTGAGGAGCTGGTAAATGCTACAGGAATTCCCGGTGCGATATTCTGTCATAAGGGAGGCTTTATCATGACTGTTAAGGAGCAGGATGAAGCTGTAAAGGCATGCGAAAAGGCGCTTTCTCTTCATAAAGACAGCTCTGTGATAGTGTGGTATGGCGGTAAGTGGGATACTGCAGCGAAGGCATGTGACAGTCAGACAGACGAGTTGCTTATAAATGTTGCAAAAGCACGAGGAATAAAGGGTGTGCATATCTGTCATGTTGATGCAATGCCTGTTCCGCAGCTTGAATTAACAGAGCTTGACAGTGAGACAGCATATGCAGAGGTACTGATGGAGAAGCCACAGTGGAAGGCATATGTAAAGGAGCAGGTGAAGCAGATTGTAAAGTACAGACCGGAGGCTGTGTATGTGGAAGGAAACGCATTTGAGACATATCCGGTTATACGTGCACTCAGAAAGAAGCACATTCCTGTGCTTACGATGATTGAAAATAAAGAGAAAAAAATAATGGTAAGAATACCATGATTTATGTGCATTTTTGAAAAAATTTGGTATAATGTTGTTAAGCGCGGACATCGTGCAGTTTTGCGAATGTGTGTGGTGGTTTTGAATAATACGAGTAATATACAAGTAACAATACGAGGATGCAGCAGGTATGAAGACAATTATAAAATACGAGCTTGTTATAAATGAGGCACTCAGATCTGCACTCAACTATGATACACCGGATGAGCAGATTAATGAGTTTATCAGATTTTTCGGAAAACATATCGGTTCTGACCGCATATATATATTTGAGGATTGTGATGAGAAGCATGTTACCAAAAATACATATGAGTGGTGTGCGGATGGAATAGTGCCGGAGATACATGAACTGCAGAATGTCGATATGGACATAATAGGCTGGTGGTATCAGGCCTTTGACAATGAGAAGAATATAATTATCACAGATATAGAGCAGATAAAGGATGAGCACAAGGGCTCTTACAATCTGTTAAGGGCACAAAATGTAAAAAACCTGGTGGTATGCCCAATCCGCTACAAGGATGAGATAAAGGGCTTTTTCGGTGTGGATAATCCACCGGAAAGTGATACTCTCGGACTGACTACATTCCTAGATATGATAGGAACCTTGCTTATATCATTGCTTAAGCTGCGCAATTCCTTCACAAAGTCGAATAAGGAAGCGAAGCTTAGCAGCTATTCATCGCTTTCAAGCATATATATATCCATGGCACTGGTAAATGTGCAGACACGCAGATACCATATAGTAAAGACTTTGGATGAGGTTACACACTTTTTGGGCGTGAAGCCACAGAAAGAGGGAGAGTATAGGATAGATGAGGATTTCCCGGGGCATATAAACAGTGTGATGAATGAGTTCTGCGTTAAGGCACAGCGCAAGGAGGCTCTGGAGTTTGTGGATATCAGTACTGTAGAGGACAGACTTCGTGGAAAAAATACCATAGTACATGAATTTATCGGTAAGGTATCAGGCTGGTGCCGTGAAAGGTTTATTCCTGTAGACTATGATGCAGATGGCAGGCTGTGGCATGTGCTTTACTGCGTGGAGAATATTGATGAGGAAAAGCGACGTGAAAACAGGCTTATGTATCTGGCACAGATTGATTTGATGACAGGTATACGCAACCGCGGAAGTGGAGAGAATAAGATAACAGAGTATCTCGTCCGCAAACAGTGCGGTCTGTTATGCCTTTTAGACTGTGACAAGTTTAAGGCAATAAACGATACCTATGGACATGCGGTAGGTGACAAGGTGATAATAGCAATTGCTGATACTCTGCGCAAATCATGTCGTGATGATGATGTCGTGCTTCGCCTGGGCGGGGATGAGTTTGCGGTATTTATACCGGGGATGCTTGATAAAGAGCGGGCAGAAGCTTTTTTTGACAGGCTTTTTTCAAACATAGAGCATATTGATATAGCAGAGATGAATGGAAAGCATATACTGCTCAGTCTTGGCGCATGCTTTTATGACGGAATGGATTGTATCACGTTTGACCAGCTCTACAGAAGGGCAGACACCGCCATGTATGACAGCAAGAAAAAACAGGGCTACAGTGCGACAATTTATGATGCAAAGCAATGATAGTCCGGCATATTAAATAAAAAGAGGAGAATGAAAATGCAGACAGGAAAAGCAATATCCATTCCATCAATCCTCAAGGTGGGAAATGGAACATTAAACAAAATCGGAGAGTATTTAAAGAGTGAGGAGCTGACGAGCGTAGTCATTTTTATGGGAAACGGTCTCATAGATATGTTTGGAGATACTATAATGAAGTCGCTTACTGATGCCGGTATCACCGTGCTTGAGTACAGCGAGCTTGATACGGTTGAGATAGACGATATCATTACCCTTGCCTTTGATATACCAAACAAGGCAAAGGCAGTCGTGTCAGTGGGTGGCGGAAAGGTAATAGATGCAGGAAAATATGCAGCTTTTCTAAGAAATCTGCCATTTATCAGTGTGCCGACCTCAAGCTCAAGCGATGGTTTTTCTAGCGCCAGTGCATCACTTTTGGTGCACGGCAAGCGTACGTCGGTTCCTGCAAAGCTTGCGCATGGTATCATAGTTGACACACAGGTCATCCGCACAGCACCGGAGAAGTTTATATATTCAGGCATCGGGGATATGGTGTCAAAGATTACAGCACTCTATGACTGGATTTTTGAGGAAGCACATGGTGCAGGCGTGGTCAACGACTTCGCCGTGATGGTTGCAAAAAAGGCAGTAAACAGCTTTGTTCGCACACCTTATGAGAGCATAAAGGATGAGCTTTTCCTAAAGGAGCTTGTGGATTCGCTTGCCATGAGCGGAATAGCAAACGAGATAGCGGGAAGCAGTGCACCGACCAGCGGCAGCGAGCATCTTATTTCACATGCGCTTGACAAAATTCTTGAGCATCCACAGCTTCATGGCATACAGGTCGGCATAGCAACCTATATCATGAGTGTAGTGCAGAACCACAGATATGTAAGGGTGTGCACTGTGCTCAAAAGGACAGGCTTTTTCGACTATGCGGCCACTCTTGGCATGAGAAAGCAGGATTTTCTGGATGCGATAGATATGGCGCCATCCATGAAGCCGTTCAGGCACACATATCTGCATGAGAAGGAGTACCGCGACGCGGCAAAGAAGCTTGTGCTCGAGGATGATATACTGAATAAAATACTGGTATAGAAATATGTATGAGAAGACTATAGAGCCGGTTGCGATTATGCACACCGGATTTGGAGAGAAATTTGGCATTCCAAGGCAGAGCGGCCTTGTGCCTGAGGCGGCAGGGCAGATAATATTTGAACCAAAATACCAAAATCCCGATGCGCTTCGCGGAATAGAGGAGTTCACACATTTGTGGATTATATGGGGATTTTCCGAAAACAAGGTGGAGAAATTTACACCGCTCGTCACACCACCCAGGCTTGGAGGCCGGGAAAAGAGAGGTGTTTTTGCCACGCGTTCGCCCTTTCGCCCAAACGGCATGGGACTATCCTCTGTAAGGCTTGATAAGGTTGAGTACAAAAGCAGCAAGGGCCCCGTAATTCATGTGTCAGGTGTAGATATGCTTGACGGCACACCAATCTATGATATAAAGCCGTATCTGGCATATTCAGACTCACATTCTAAGGCATCAGATGGCTTTGCCGCAGAGCACAGATGGGATACGGTGCATGTTATATGGAGGGATGAAGCACTCAAAAGCTGTATGGATGAAGATACCTGCATTACTGTGGAGCATATTCTGGCACAGGATCCAAGAGCAGCATACAATAAGGCCAAGGACTATATCTATGGCATGAGATACGGCAAATTTGATATACGCTTTGTGGCTGATTCGCATGCCGGCACGATAGAGATAGTGGATGTCGTGGAGTGCATAGAAGGATATCATAAGGTGAAGTGATTTTGATTTGCATATGCTGTCCGAAGAGAGTAAAATGGTAATGCATACAAAAGGACAAATGCATTACGAATATATATGTAAATACATATTAAATACACATAAGGAAGGTACATACAATGAAAACAGTAAAGGACTATATCAGAACTATCCCGGATTTCCCGGAGAAGGGCATCATGTTCCGCGATGTGACAAGTGTTATCCAGGATGCAGATGGATTAAAGCTTGCAATTGACGAGATGATAAAGAAGCTTGACGGACTTGATTTTGATGTGATAGCAGGAGCTGAATCAAGAGGCTTTGTATTTGGCATGCCGATAGCATATGCGCTTCATAAGCCGTTTGTCATGGTAAGAAAAGCAGGCAAGCTGCCATGTGAGACTGTATCAAAGACATATGACCTTGAGTATGGCACAGCAACAATTGAGATGCACAAGGACTCAATAAAGCCCGGTCAGAAGGTGGTTCTCGTGGATGATCTTATCGCTACAGGAGGCACAATGCAGGCAGCAGCAGAGCTTGTTGAGGAGCTTGGAGGAGAGGTTGTGAAGATGCTTTTCCTTATTGAACTTGCAGGTCTTAATGGCAGAAAGCTTCTTAGCAAGTATGATGTGGACGCAGTTGTGTCATATGATGGCAAATAGAGCTGTTATATCTGAATGAATATATTTTATATGTTTGTGCATACTGACATTAATTAAATCTATGATTTGATGAGATTAAGAATAAGGAGAGTCGGTATGCAGCAAAAATTGGGAAAGTGGAGTCTCCGTTTTGCGGAGGCTCCTTTTATATTGGAAAGCAGTTCGGTTGTAGGCACAAAGGAGGCAGACGGACCGCTTGGAGGTCTGTTTGATATTGTAGGCAAAGATGACAGGTTTGGGCAGAATACGTGGGAAAAGGCAGAAAGCTCCATGCAGCGCGATGCACTCACAATGGCCCTTGGAAAAGCACATCTGGATGCATCCGACATGGACTATGTATTTGCAGGAGATCTGCTCGGACAGTCTATGGCCACAACCTTTGGTGTGGAAAACTTCCGTATTCCGTGGTTTGGAGTGTATGGAGCATGCTCCACATGCGGGGAGTCGCTCTCACTTGCCGCGGCATTTGTGGCAGCAGGGTATGCAAAGCATGCGGTGGCAGTTACATCAAGCCACTTTGGCAGTGCCGAAAAGCAGTTTCGCTTTCCTAACCAGTATGCCAATCAAAGACCGGTGTCAGCGACGTGGACAGTGACAGGAAGTGCAGCATTTATTGTGGGCAGTGGAGCAGGTGGTAATGAAATGGCTAGGTGTGACAATGAATGGACTGGGTGTGACAATGCAGGTAGTATATCAAGGAAGGTGCAGATTGAGGGAATCACAACAGGAGTTGTGGTGGACTATGGCATAAAGGATGCCATGAACATGGGCGCCGCCATGGCTCCTGCGGCCTGTGAGCTGATAGTAAATCACCTGAGTGATTTTGGCAGAAAGGCTTCATATTACGACAGGATAGTGACAGGAGACCTTGGAAGCGTCGGACAGAAGATACTGATTGACCTGTGCAGGCAAAAGGGCGTGGACATAAGCAAAAATCATGAGGACTGTGGCATGAAGATGTTTGATGCAACGAACCAGAACACGGGCTCAGGTGGTTCGGGCTGTGCGTGCTCGGCAACTGTTTTGTCGGCATATTATCTGCCAAAGCTTAGAAGTGGTGAATTGAAGCGTATACTTTTTGTGCCTACAGGAGCACTTCTTTCGCCTGTAAGCTTCAACGAGGGCGAGTCAGTACCGGGAATTGCACACGGTGTGGTGCTTGAAGCAGTAATGTGAAGCTGTAATTTGAAGCTGATGGCTTCACATATATAATAGGATGAATGAGATAGGGTGAACGAGCCGTTTTTGAGGGATGGGCTGCACGTTCAAAAAATAGAAGAAAGGCGTAAGGATATAATGGATTATGTAAAAGCATTTGTCGTGGGCGGTATCATCTGCGCCATCGTACAGATTTTAATGGAAAAAACAAAGCTCATGCCGGGCAGAATTATGGTAATGCTTGTGTGCACAGGAGCGCTGCTTGGCGCCGTCGGCATATACGGCCCATTTTCAAAGTGGGCAGGTGCCGGTGCAAATGTACCGCTTTTGGGCTTTGGCAATGTACTGTGGAAGGGTGTGAAGGAGGCTGTGGACAGCGAGGGCTTTATAGGCTTGTTTAAGGGCGGCTTTAAGGCCTGTGCCGTCGGAGTATCGGCAGCACTTATCTTTTCGTATATCGCGGCACTCATCACGAAACCTAAGTTAAAGAGCTGAGAACAAGAAAAACTGCCGCTTACATGAATGCATGCATGACGCATTAGCTTTTTGTTCTCAGTGGTTCAGAATAGTTACGAATGATGTATAAATTACGAAAAATTGCCCATACTATCTCCAAAACGAAAAGGAGACTGATACAATGAAGAAAATGAAATATTTATTGGCACTTTGCCTGATACTCGGTGCTGCAAGCGTTTTTGCAGCCTGTGGAAACAATAGTAATGTGGCTGACACCTCAATGGTTGAAAATACACAAAGAGGTGGCTCTGCCGCCGACGATGCCGGAAATGCCGGCAAGGATATCATAGATGGTGCCGGAAATGCCGGCAAGGATGTGATAGACGGAGCGGGCGATGCCGGTAAGGATGTGATAGACGGGGCAGGCGATGCCGGTAAGGATGTGATAGACGGAGCAGGCGATGCCGGCAAGGATGTAATAGACGGCGCAAAGGATGCCGTAGATGATGCCGGAAACGCTGTAAAAAAGAGTGTTGATGGTGGAAATAACAACTAACAGCTATTTATAAAAAGAAAACAGTCACTATATATGCTTCAATGACTGCAAAAACGAAAGCACCGACAACATCGCTGATAAAATGCACGCCTGATATCACACGGACACAGGCAATGATAGCTGCAAGGACTGCAAGCACAATGCCGGTGAACCATAAAGGCGAAGCAGCAGGTGAGCATATTAAAATAGTAAATGCAATTATAAATGCAGAAAAAACATGCCTGCTGGGAAACGACCTGCCGTGTGTATCCTTTGGAATGACAGACGGCATATCAAATTTTTCGTATGGGCGTGGCCTGTTTACGATATATCTGAAAACCGATACTGCAATAAAGCCGGCAAGCGGAGCAATGATTGAGGGTGCAAGCATATGACCGGCTGTAAAGCACAGATACAGCACGTATACAGGGTATGTGATAAAAACTAAATAAGTGCATATTTTATTGATTAATTCAAGCTTTCGGGCTGCCCTGTTATTTTCACGGAATGGGGCAGTCATTTTTATGTATGTATTTTTTTTCATGATTATTTACCATCGTTTATTTAAGAAATATTGTATTGTAACTACATAGAGTGATGTCAAATGCCCTTGCGGTACTGCAGTGGTGTCATGCCATAGTGCTTTTTGAAGGCTCTGTTAAAATATGACAGGCTTTCAAACCCCACTTCACCGGAAATAGAAAGCACCGAGCTGTCTGAGCTTTGCAAAAGTCTCGCAGCCATGGTCAGGCGGTAGTCCTTTAAATAGTCAACAAATGATGTACCCATGGTCTCTTTAAAATACCTCATAAAATGAGACTCGGAAAACCCGGCTACATCAGCGATATCAGCGATAGAGATTTTGTCGGCATAATTATTTTCCACATATTTGAGCACAACCTTCATCTTATCAAGAGTCTTTTTGCTTTTTAGTGGCTTTGTCAGATTACGGCAGCGGTTATCAAGCACAAAAAAGAATTCGTAGAGCTTGCTCTTTATATAAAGCTGATAGCCCTGCGGCATCGTCTTGCAAATCTCATCGCATGCATCTATTGGAGCCACGACATCCTCGTAGTATGGATACACCGGTGTAAAAACCGTCGGAACTGTGAATCTGCCGGCTAAGAGAGGTGTAAGAAAATCCTCCTTGGTGTAATCGTACTTTCCGGGAAGCAGCATCGACAGGGAAAATATGATATTTTCGTACTCCATCGATTCGTCCATATACTGATCTATAGAGTGAAGCTGTCCCGGCAGAATCAGCACAAGGCTTGGCGCTGTGACATGGTACTCCTTAAAATCCACAGATATATGACCGCAGCCCTTCTTTATATAGATAAGCTCCATGTCGTCGTGCCAGTGCAGCGGAACTCCGGAAAAATCAAGAGGAATAGAGCACAGGTAGGTATTGTATGGGAACGTAAGCTCCACATGTGTTTTGTCTTCGTGATAATTTTCATATTCTAATATATTCATGATGATATTTTAGCATATTATTTCTTAAAAAGCCACTAAAAATACCGAAAAATGATAGGATTGTGCAAGTTTTCGACTGTATACTGCAAGAATTGTGCAGTGTAATGGATTATACTTGATTCATCAAATGACACAAAGAAGTTAAGCACGCTAAATGAAAATTAGTTAATTTGACACATTGGCGTGTACACATGATAACAGATTTGGGAGGAAATCAAAATGGCAATCATGCAGGAAATCGAAACAAAGCTTCAGAAGGGAATCAGCGTTAGTACAGACGAGGAAGTATACTACGCATTACTTGAGCTTGTAAAAGACAAGGCAGAGAAAAAGGTTTCAAACAAAGGAAAGAAAAAGCTCTACTACATCTCAGCAGAGTTCCTTATCGGAAAGCTTTTATCAAACAACCTTATCAACTTAGGTATCTACGATGAAGTTAAAGAGACTCTTGAGAAGAACGGAAAGTCACTTGCTGAAATCGAGGAAATCGAGCTTGAGCCTTCACTTGGAAATGGTGGACTTGGACGTCTTGCAGCATGCTTCATAGATTCAATCGCAACACTCGGGCTCAACGGAGACGGTGTAGGTCTCAACTACCACTACGGATTATTCAAGCAGGTATTTGAGAACAATCTCCAGAAGGAGACTCCAAACCCATGGATTACAAAGGAGAGCTGGCTTACAAAGACAGATATCACATATCCTGTAAGCTTTGGCGGATTCACAGTACAGTCAAGACTTTACGATATCGACGTAGTTGGATACAACAACCGTACAACAAAGCTTCACTTATTCGACATCGAGTCAGTTGATGAGTCAATCGTAGGCGACACAATTGATTTCGACAAGGATGATATCAAGAAGAACCTTACATTATTCTTATATCCTGATGATTCAGATGATAAGGGACGTCTCCTTCGTGTATACCAGCAGTATTTCATGGTATCAAACGCAGCAAGACTTATCCTTGCAGAGGCAGAGGCAAAGGGCTCTAATTTACATGACCTTGCTGATTATGCAGCAGTTCAGATTAACGATACACATCCATCAATGGTTATTCCAGAGCTTATCCGTCTCCTTCAGGAGAAGGGCATCCTGATGGATGAGGCTATTGAGATTGTATCAAAGGTTTGTGCATACACTAACCACACAATCCTTGCAGAGGCTCTTGAAAAATGGCCAATCAGCTTCTTGGAGAAGGCAGTTCCACAGCTTATGCCAATCATCCGTGAGCTTGACAACAAGGTTCGCGCAAAGGTAGCTGATGAGAGCACATACATCATCAAGGACGGTCTTGTACACATGGCACACATGGATATTCATTTCGGATATTCTGTAAACGGTGTTGCATACCTCCACACAGAGATTTTAAAGAATACAGAGCTCAATAACTTCTACAAGTTATATCCTGAGAAGTTCAACAACAAGACAAACGGTATCACATTCCGTCGTTGGTTAATGTCTTGTAACCCGGAGCTTTCAGCATACATCACAGAGCTTATCGGTGACGGCTGGAAGAAGGATGCAAACGAGTTAGAGAAGCTTGGCAATTTCATCAATGATGACGCTGTTCTCACAAAGCTTGTTGACATCAAGAACGCAAAGAAGACAGAGCTTGCTTCTTACTTAAAGAAGACTCAGAATCTCGACGTACCTGACAATTCAATCTTTGATATCCAGGTTAAGAGACTTCACGAGTACAAGAGACAGCAGCTCAACGTGCTTTACATCATCCGTAAGTACTTTGAGATCAAGGCAGGCAAGAAGCCATCTACACCAATCACATGCTTCTTCGGTGCAAAGGCAGCTCCTGCATATATCATTGCAAAGGATATCATCCATGCAATCCTCTGCTTACAGCAGATTATCAACAATGATCCTGAGGTAAGTCCATACCTTAAGGTATTCATGGTTGAGAACTACAACGTAACATTAGCTGAGAAATTATTCCCGGCTGCAAATATATCAGAGCAGATTTCTCTTGCTTCTAAGGAGGCATCAGGAACAGGAAACATGAAGTTCATGCTTAACGGTGCTATTACACTTGGAACAAGTGACGGAGCAAACGTAGAGATAGCTGAGCTTGTCGGCGATGAGAACATCTATGTATTCGGTGAGGATTCACAGACTGTTATCGACAGATATGAGAGAGGCGATTACTGCTCTAAGGATTACTATGACAAGGATGCAGACTTAAAGAAGGCTGTTGACTTCCTTGTAAGTGATGAGATGATGAAGGTTGGTTCTAAGGAGAACTTAGAGAGACTTTACAACGAGCTCCTCAACAAAGACTGGTTCATGACATTCCCAGACTTTGAGGATTACTGCAAGACAAAAGAGAAGGCTTACGCTGATTATGAGGATAAGAAGGCTTGGGCTAAGAAGATGCTTGTCAACATCAGCAAGGCTGGTTTCTTCTCTTCTGACAGAACAATCAAGCAGTACAATGATGAGATCTGGCATTTAGAGGCTTAGAATTTTTCTTCCTCCTTTAAATACAAATTGGGCTTAAGAACTCCTGCGGGTGCATCCCGCGGGGGTTCTTTTTTTGATAGAGTACGGGACGTAAGCGCAGGGGACGGCGTGCACACATACTCTTGCGTTCGTTACGCGAAACCGGCTTTTATGCGCCGTCCGTGGCGCATAACGCCTTGCCCCGCCGTCCATGGCGGTGCATTTCTGTGGTTCTAAGCATAATCCTACAGACACTAGGCAGCTTCGCTATGCGCTCTCGCAAGAGTACGTGTGCACGCCGTCCCCTGCGCTTACTTCCCTTACGTTGTGGCAAAATGTGTGGGGTGACGTGTGCGCACCGGTGGCCGGTGCTTACGTCTTACTATGTTGTGGAGAGATGTGAGATGATGTGTTGCACTACTTACCGATACTTATATTTTTTATGGAAAAGTGAGGTTTGTGGGCGTGGTGGGGGATACACAGTCTCGTGAGAGCGAATAGCGAAGCTGTCTAGATACTGTTGAATTATGCCCATGCAACACAGAAATGGCCCGGCATGGACGCCGGGGCAAGGAGAAATCGAGCCATGGAAGGCGAGTTTCGACGGTTTCGTCGAGCATAGAAAGCCTGCAAGGCATAATTCCCACAGTATCTTGGCAGCGCAGCGTAGCACTCACGAGGCTGTGTATCCCCCACCACGCCCATAAACCGTACTATTGCAGCTTACAATCTCATAATCCGCAGTTCACGGTGGGGAAGAGCCCTAGCAGAAATGTAAGGGCGGGATTTACAAGTTTGGCAAATACATATATAATAAGGAGAAGAATATACACATGGAGAACTATTATGATAAAGAATAAATTTATGGCACTCACGCTTACCGTAGTGCTCACAGCAGGCATGCTTACCGGCTGTGGCTCCGGCGACAAGGCAAAGGACAAGGATGCGTACAGACAGTATGGCATCAACTGTATAGAAAACGGCAGCTATGATGATGCGGTCGATGCTTTTCAGAAGGCACTGGACCAGTCGGTGGGCTCAGTAGGCGCAGAGGAGCTTGACATATGTTATTATAAGGCAAAGGCACAGTATTTAAGCGGTGACGTGGATGGAGCAATTGATACATATACGGCTATTATCGACTATAATAAGGATTCTGACGCATACTATCTGAGAGGCTGTATATATTTTGCCAAGAATGATTCAGACAAGGGCTTGAAGGATTTTAAGACGGCGCTCAGTGAGAATGATGATAATTATGAGCTCTATCTTGGCGTTTATGAGACCTTGTCAAAGTATGGCATGAATGACCAGGGAAAGGAATACCTGGATAATGCCTTAAAGCTTAAGGCAAAAACTGCTGATGACTATATGCAGAGAGGCCGTATATACACCATGCTCGGTGATTATGATTCAGCAATAAAGAGTCTGAAAAAGGCTATTGATGAGAAGCTTGTCAAGGCAAACTACTATATGGGTGAGGTATATCAGAAGAAGGGCGATAATGACAGCTCGCAGAAGTATTTTAAGAAATACCTGGACAGCGGTGAGGCAGATTCTTATGAGCTGATGAATATGGGACAGGCGCAGATGGACAATGGTAACTATGACACTGCGATTACTTATTTTCAGAACGCACTTGAACTTGAAAGTGTGCCAAACAAGCAGCAGATAACAAAGGCTATGATTATAGCATATGAGTATTCCGGCGATTTTGCCACAGCAAAGAGCAAAATGGAGGAATACATGAAGGATTATCCCGATGACGAGGATGCAGCAAGAGAATATCAGTTTTTGGAGACCAGATAGATTATGGCAGATACTATTAAGATAGAGGATATTGAGGAGAGAGTAGTGCTCGTCGGAGTAAGTGAGCAGGACGGTGATGATGCAGATGATTCACTTTCAGAGCTTGCGGAGCTGGTAAAGACAGCAGGCGCGACAGTTGTAGGCACACTTATCCAAAGAAGAGAAAAGATTCATCCGGGCACGTATGTCGGCACCGGCAAGGTGGCGGAGATTGCAGAGCTTGTGGAGAGTACAGGGGCAACAGGCATTGTGTGCGATGATGAGCTGAGTCCTGCACAACAGAAAAATCTGGAGACGTACCTTGACACAAAGGTCATGGACAGGACACTTGTCATTCTTGATATTTTTGCATCAAGAGCCACAACAAGCGAGGGCAAGATACAGGTTGAGCTGGCTCAGCTCAAGTACAGATTAAGCCGTTTGTCGGGACTTGGAAAGTCCATGTCGAGGCTTGGCGGTGGAATAGGAACAAGAGGTCCCGGAGAGAAAAAGCTTGAGGTGGACCGCCGTCTTATAAATGACAGGATAGCACAGCTTCGAAGAGAGCTGAAAGAGGTGCAGAAGCACAGAGATATCACAAGGGCAAAGCGTGAAAAAAATAAAGTACCGGTTGTTGCGATAGTAGGATATACTAACGCAGGTAAGTCCACGCTGTTAAATCACCTGACAGAGGCAGATGTGCTTGAGGAGGATAAGCTCTTTGCAACGCTTGATCCTACAACGCGTATTCTTGCGCTTGATAGCAAGCAGCAGGTGCTTTTAACTGATACGGTCGGGTTTATCAGAAAGCTGCCGCATCATCTGATAGAGGCTTTCAAGAGCACCCTTGAGGAGGCAAAGTACGCTGACATCATTTTCCATGTGGTGGATGCATCAAATATGCAGCGGGAAAAGCAGATGTTCATAACCTACCAGACATTGGATGATCTTGGTGTAAAAGACAAGAAATTTGTCACACTTTTTAATAAGCAGGATGCCCGCACAGACAACGAACCGCTGCATGATTTCAGGGCAGATTATACTCTTAACATTTCAGCGGCAAAGGATCTGGGATTAGATGAGGTAAAATCTCTTTTAGAGGAGATATTAAGAGAGAACAAGGTATATATTGAGAGAATTATCCCATATGATAAGGCTGGCGTGATACAGCTCATCAGAAAACAGGGCGAGCTTGTGTCGGAAGAATATGTGGCTGATGGGATACAGATAAAGGCATATGTGCCGATGGAGGTGTACGGCAGGCTCGATTAGGGTGCTGCTTCGCTATATCATTATAATAAGCGAGGAATTTAAAATGTCGAAAACGCGTTCAATCCGCTGGGACAAGCTGGACAACACAGCAAATCTGTTCCCTAGTATAGCGGGGGAGAGCATGACAAATGTATATAGGATCTCAGTCACCTTAACTGATGGGATTGACAGTGAAAAGCTGCAGGAGGCACTGGATATAGTGCTTCCGAAGTTTGGTCTGTTTAATGTGAGACTCAGGATGGGAGTATTCTGGAACTATTTTGAGGAAAATGGCAAAAAGGCACCAAAGGTGCATGAGGAAAATACATTTCCGTGCAGATTTATAAGACCGAACAAGAATCACAGCTATCTTTTCAGGGTGACATACTATAAGAACAGAATAAATCTTGAGGTATTTCATGTGTTGACAGATGGCATGGGCGGCATCAATTTCCTTAGGGAGCTCACCTACCAGTATCTGCGTCTCACACATCCGGAGATTGCAAAGCTAAAGGGCGATTCATTGACGCAGGGCACATCCTTAAATAGAGAGGACAGCTTTGTAAAGAACTACAAATCAAGTAAGCCAAGTGGCTTTAACAGGCAGAAGGCGTATCTTTTAAAGCTGGAAAAGGTACCCGATGGAGAGTTTGGGCTGATACATGGTATGATGCCTGTATCACAGCTGAAGCAGGTCTGCCACCGCTATGGAGTTTCCATAAATGATTATCTGGTAGCATGCTTTGTGTGGAGTGTGTATCAGGAGTGTTTTCACGGCATGCCAAACGATATGCCTGTCAGGGTTGCAGTTCCTGTGAACCTTCGTCCTTATTTTGACTCCGTGACCACAAAGAACTTTTTTGTCATGATATCTGCTGAGTTCAGACCGCAAAACAGCTCCTACACATTTGAGGAGGTGCTTAAAATAGTGACGGATTCCATCAATTCACAGATTTCGAAGGAGCATCTGGAGGATCTTTTCTCATACAGTGTGTCAAATCAGAAAAATATCCTGATGAGACCGGTGCCTCTTTTTATAAAAAATCTGGCAATGAAGGCGGTCTATACGCAGTCGGCACTGGCAAACACCACCACTATCACCAATATTGGAAATATAAAGGTGGAGCCGGAATACGAGCCGTATATAACAGGCTTTTATTCCTTTATACCAATGTCCAAGGGACAGCCTATGAAAGGCACCATATGCTCCTACAAGGACACGCTGGTGTTTACTTTCTCATCTATTCTGGCCGATACGATGATTCAGAGAAGCTTTTTTAAGAAGCTTGTAAATGACGGAGTGGAAGTGACAATTGAAACAAATGGAGAGTATTATGACTAAATGTATGAAATGCGGTGTGTATATTGCAGACAATACAGATAAATGCCCGCTCTGCCAGCAGGTTGTGGCACCGGTTGAACTGCCATCGGACAATCATCAGGGCACTGAAGGGGTTTTTGAACAGCATAATGATGTGCCGGATAAGTGCGTAAACGATACAGATAGTGCAGCAAAGAGGGCAGATAGTACAGCAAGCCATGACAACGGTACGAGATATCCTGACGTCAAGGGCGCATCAAGAAAATACAGATTACTGGAAAATATCATATTGTTTCTGTCTATAGTAGGACAGATTGTGCTGACAACTGTTGATTACATGACAGACAATGAGATAAACTGGAGCTTTATAGTGCTTCTTGTTGTAATCTATGCGAATGTGACGCTGCGTCTGGCAATAGTCGGAAGAAACGGATATATTTTTAAAATTGTAAGTACATTTGTGTTCACGGTGCTGTTTCTCGAGGGCATAGACCTGCTCACAGGAGCCAGTGGCTGGGCACTTACATTTGTTTTCCCAAGTGCCATACTGGCGATGGTTCTAGCAACAATTATACTTATGATAGTAAACATAAGAAACTGGCAGAGCTACATGATGATGCAGCTTTTTCTTGTGCTGATGAGCGTGATTGCGATGATACTTGTGGCAGTCAAGGTCATATGGTTCCCATATCTGGCAATGGGAGCGATGGGCGCATCGCTGTTTTTGTTTCTCGGAACACTGATTATCGGTGACAAAAGAGCCAGAACAGAGCTGAAACGGAGATTTCATATATGATAGGCTTTCATGGAATAGGAAATTCGCATATGTTTGAGGATGAAGAGATGGGAAACTACCATCCGGAAATTGAAAACGGCGATAGTAATGGTGATAATGAAACTGGAATAATAGGAGCTTTGGGTAATAAGCTTGAAAAGACATTTAAGAACTCATTATCTGCCATGAAAAGTGAGCATGCGGAAAAAGTCCATAGCAATGCAGCTGTGGCAGATGAAGAAGTCAGTATACAGGGAAAAATACTTGCTAATCTGATGGGACATATCACAAATGACCTTGCAATCGGCAAAAAAATAAAATCCGGAGAGCTCAGGAAGCGCATGAAGGAACCTGCATGGCTTGTTCCGGACTGCTTTGTAACAGAGGATATAGATATGGGCGGTTTCACTATGAAGCTTTTATCCTCAAAGGAAAACCCAAATACAGAGCGTGTGATACTGCAGCTGCATGGTGGTGGATATATGGGGGCAGTACGCAATGCATACTATGTATTTGCAGGCCTTTATAATGAGGTAAGTGAAGGCTGCTCAGTGCTCACGCCTGACTATCGCGTGGCGCCGGAGCACCCGTATCCGGCAGCACTTGAGGATGCCATAGCCTGCTATAAATGGCTCTTGTCACAGGGCTGGTTTGGCTCGCAGATTGTGCTGGCAGGAGACTCAGCGGGAGGAGGACTTGCAATGTGCCTCACCATGTATCTTCGTGACCACGACATGCCGCTTCCGGCAGGAATAGTAGCCATGTCACCGTGGACAGACCTCACAGCAGGCGGAGAGTCATATGAGACAAACTACGAAAAGGACCCTCTGTTTGGGAACACAAGGGACAGTCTAATCTACGTGAATGACTATCCCGGTGACCACGATAAAATGGATCCATACATATCGCCGCTGTTTGGCGATTTCAGAGGCTTCCCTCCAATGCTCATACAGGCGGGCTCGATAGAGATGCTCTTATCTGACTCGGTCGATGCCGCTGCAAAGGCAAGAAATCAGGGCGTTAAGGTGCGCCTGTCAGTGTATGAAGGCATGTTTCATGTGTTCCAGATGGGATATCTCAATTTCCCGGAGTCCAAGCGTGCATGGGCGGAGGTCAAGCGTTTCCTAAAGGTGATTAAAGAGGAAGAATAGAGGAGAAGCAGATAATGATTACCGGAGAATTAAGAAATAAAATAGATAAAATATGGGAAACATTCTGGACAGGTGGCATCACAAATCCATTAGATGTTATAGAACAGTTTACATATTTACTCTTTATAAAGCAGCTTGACGAAGTTGAGACAACAAAAGAAAACGAGGCAAATTTTCTCGGTGTAGACTATGAGTCTATGTTTCCGGGTGAATGTCAGAAATACCGCTGGAGCAAATTCAAAAATCTCGGTTCAGCAGAGGAAATGTATGAGCTTGTTTTAAATGGAGTGTTTCCGTTTATAAAGAATCTGCATCAGGACGGGGATTCGGCCTATGCCAGATATATGGGAGATGCTATATTCAAGATTCCCACCGCGGCAATGCTGTCAAAAATAGTCGATGGAATAGATAAGCTTGAGCTGGGAGATGAAGATTCTAAGGGAGATTTATACGAGTATCTTCTCTCAAAGGTTGCAACAGCCGGAACTAATGGACAGTTCAGAACACCGCGACACATTATAAAAATGATGGTCGAGCTTGTAAAACCGGCACCGGATGATACAATAATTGATCCGGCAATGGGAAGTGCAGGCTTTCTGATAGAAGCACAGAGTTATCTAAGAGAAAACCATCCGGAGCTTTTCCTTCACAAGGAGAGCCTTCAGCATTTCAATAACACGATGTTTTATGGCAATGATATGGATAGAACTATGCTTCGAATCGGAGCTATGAATATGCTGCTTCATGGCGTGGAAAATCCTAATATTTCGTACAGGGACAGTCTTTCAGAGCAGAATACGGATGTTGAAAAATATAGCTTAGTTCTGGCAAATCCACCGTTTAAGGGAAGTCTGGACTATGAGGCTGTTTCAGCAGATTTGCTTAAAGTGACAAAGACGAAGAAAACAGAGCTGCTTTTCTTAGCACTATTTTTGCGTATACTAAAAAAAGGTGGCAGGGCGGCAGTGATTGTTCCTGATGGAGTATTGTTTGGCAGCAGTAAAGCACATAAACAAATCAGAAAAGAAATCATAGAAAACAATAAGCTCGACGCTGTCATATCAATGCCAAGTGGAGTGTTTAAGCCATACGCAGGAGTGTCAACAGCAATCCTTATTTTCACAAAAACAGGCTCAGGTGGTACCGACAAAGTCTGGTTTTATGATATGAAAGCTGATGGATTAAGCCTTGATGACAAACGCCAGGAAATCGCAGACAATGATATCCCGGATATTATTGAGAGATTCAATCATCTTGATGCAGAGACTGACAGAAAAAGAACGGATCAGAGCTTCTTTGTTCCGGTTGATGAGATTGTGTCAAATGACTATGACCTTTCAATTAATAAGTACAAGGAAATAGTCTATGAGGCTGTGCAATATGAGCCAACCGATGTGATAATAGGAAAGATTGACGCTTTGGAAAGTGAGATACAGGGTGAACTGGCAGAGCTTAAGAAACTGTTGGATGTGTAAAAGCAAATTCGTGTTTGTAGGGGATAATGTAGATGAAAGTTAAAATTGGTGATTTGACTAAGATTAAGACAGGAAAACTTGATGCAAATGTTTCTTCAGAAGATGGAAAGTATCCATTTTTTACTTGTTCAAAAGAACCATTGAAAATATCAACATATTCGTATGATTGTGAGTGTGTGTTAGTTGCTGGAAATGGAGATTTAAATGTTAAATATTATAATGGAAAGTTTGATGCTTATCAGCGAACATATATAATAGAAGCTAATGGAAGTGGAAAGTTATATATGCCATACCTTTATTATTTTATGGAAGATTATATAGATGAATTACGGAAACAGGCTATTGGTGGAGTTATAAAGTATATAAAGTTAGCTAATTTGACTGATGCATTAATCGAATTACCTTCAGTTGATGAGCAGAAATCCATAGTCGAAATATTGAAAAAGGTGAAGGGAATACTAGATAAGCGTAATGATGAGATTAGGGAGTTAGACAATCTCATCAAGGCCCGATTTGTCGAGATGTTTGGTGATTGTACAAATATGATTTCATTAAGTGATTTATGTTTAATAATTACGGATGGTACACATCAGTCGCCAAAGTTCCAACATGAGGGGATTCCTTTTATTTTGGTATCTAATTTGTCAAAGAATACGGTAACTTATGATACAGATAAATTTATTAGTGCAGAAACATATAAAGAACTTTATAAAAGAACTCCGATTGAAATTGGTGATATATTGCTTTCGACAGTAGGTTCATATGGGCATCCGGCAGTTGTAGTTGAAGAAAGAAAATTTCTTTTTCAAAGACATATTGCATACTTAAAACCGAAGAGTGATATTTTAAACAGCTATTATATGCACGGTGCGCTGTTGTCACCTGGTTGTCAGAGGCAAATAGAAGAAAAAGTAAAAGGGATAGCCCAAAAAACATTGAATTTATCTGAAATTAGGAAAATTAGGATCCCAGTTCCATCTTTGGATTTACAAAAACAGTATGCCGACTTCGTCCACCAAGTCAACAAATCAAAAGTTGCAGTTCAGAAAGCATTGGATGAAACACAAATATTGTTTGATAGTTTAATGCAGAAATATTTTGGATAAGAAACGAAGTAGTATAGGAGCCTTTATGGATGTAAATAGTACCTTTGAAAAAACAGGAATAAAATGTAAAGTATTACAGGAAATTATCCAGCTAGCGAAGAAGAATTGTGTTGAAAAAGTAATTCTTTTTGGTTCAAGAGCGCGAGGAGATTTTAAAGAGCGAAGTGATATAGATTTGGCATTTTGCGGTGGTAGCAGTAGTCATTTTATTTTGGATGTAGACGAAACAACTTCAACGTTGTTGGAATTTGATATAGTGGACTTGGATAAGCCTGTAAGAAAAGAATTGTTGGAATCTATAAAAAGAGAGGGGGTAGTGCTATATGAAAAAATTTGAGAATTTTAAGGCAGCATTAGTCAATTTAAACGATATTTTTTCTTATAAAGAACCATATGGAAATGTGGAAATTGCTGGCATGGTTGGATTATATGAAATTTGTTTTGAACAATCATGGAAGGCGATGAAAGAACTATTAGAGAATTTTGGTTATGCGGAGGGGGCAACAGGATCGCCAAGAACAATTTTAAAAACAGCTTACAAGGCAGGAATGATTAGTGATGAAGAATTATGGCTGGATGCATTGGTTTCGAGAAATAATGTTGCACACGCATATAATCAGGCAATTGCAATGGATATTATACGTCAAACCAAAGAAAAGTATTATGATATGTTTATACAATTAGAGAAGAAAATAGAACAGGATTGGCTATAGTAGAGCATATCGCAAGTAAAATTTTTATTATGGATTATTCACAGGCTGCATAAATACAATTGCCGGAATAAATTGCATTTATGCAGGAGAAGGATGTTGGTATTTCGAAAGGAGATATCAACATGGAAGAAAAAATAGTTAAAGTTTTAAATGTAATGTCGGAGTATTTATCAATAGCTCAGATGAAAAAATTACAGGAAGTCATTTTACAAACATTTGCAGAAAATGAAGCAGAGAAAGCAGAGATTGCAAATGATAAATTTTTGGAAATGTTTCTTGATGCAAAAACTATAGAGGGGTGTTCAGAACGAACAATAAAGTATTATAGGGAAACCGTGCAGCATCTGTTGTCACAAACCGAAACATCTGTCCGTAAAATAACAACGGAAGAAATACGTGAATATTTGTCAGATTATCAAAAGCTCAATAATTGCTCAAATGTAACAATTGATAATGTTAGAAGAAATATCTCCAGCTTCTTTTCTTGGCTCGAGGAAGAGGATTATATTCTTAAAAGTCCTATGCGCAGGATTCATAAGATAAAGACCAAAACAGTTGTAAAAAGCGTGATTTCTGATGAGGGAATAGAGAAGCTTAGAGATAATTGTAATGAAAAGCGAGATTTGGCAATTATAGATCTTTTGTATTCTACCGGAATAAGAGTTGGTGAACTGGTAAACCTGAATATAGATGATATTGATCTTGAAGGACGTGAGTGTATCGTTTATGGAAAAGGTGATAAAGAGCGCAGAGTATATTTTGATGCAAAGGCAAAAGTACATTTAAAGGATTATATTGATACCAGAACTGATAAAAACAAAGCCTTGTTTGTTACGTTGGATGCACCACATGACAGACTTAAGATAAGTGGTGTTGAGATTCGATTGCGAAAACTCGGGAGAAAACTGTCCTTAGAGAGAGTACATCCGCATAAATTCAGGCGTTCAATGGCTACGAGAGCTATTGATAAGGGAATGCCGATTGAACAGGTTCAAAAGATACTTGGACATTCCCAGATTGATACCACCATGCAGTATGCTATGGTTAATCAGAATAATGTCAAAACTGCTCATCAGAAGTATCTTGCTTAGTAAAAATGAGAAAAGGTCAATTCGTGTTTGTAAAATTCTTGATAAATAGAATGCATGTTAGACAAAAAGGCGATTAGATGTTAATATAGTATAAAAGAAGTGCTACCGATAGACGGTCAGCCTGATATATGTATTGATTAAAGATAACCGCCACAGTTTGATATGTACCCAAAATCCTGGACACATATTTATAAGTTAGGCGGACATCATGGA
>ERZ1023701.85-NODE-85-length-35045-cov-70.225093_pt1 | contig 35045 bp, 26 predicted proteins | sample MGYA00380350_ERZ1023701 | MGnify/ENA primary metagenome ERZ1023701 (study PRJEB33179, sample SAMN07449025) | human gut metagenome | biome: Human-gut; feature: Human associated habitat; material: Faeces | host: Homo sapiens | place: India:Kasaragod | collected... | reverse complement strand
GATATCACCGGTATCTTCACCCGTTACAATAACACCTGGCAGATTGTGCTTCGCAACACGGATGATTTGAAATCGGTAGTTCTTGCCTATCTCAGCGAGCCGTTTGATGCCAGCCAGGGCAATTTCACCATCGACAACATCAAACTGGCTGATGGTGTAGAATTTGTCTGGAAATGGGCATCTGCAGCTTACGGAATGAAGGCTTCAGGCTATGTGAACGGTTCAAAACAAGAACTCCAGTCACGTCTCAAATCGCCTGCCATCGACCTGAAATCAGCCAAGAGCGCTAAACTCATGTTCGACCAGGCTATCAATTATGCCTCAGATATAAAGCAGGAATGCAAGGTTCAGATTTCTACAGACGGAAAGACATGGACCGACTTGGACGTACAGGGTTATCCAGCAGGAAACAGCTGGGACTTTGTTTCATCTACTGCAGATTTAACGAAGTATTGTGGCAAGACCATCTACATCGGTTTCCTCTACAGCAGTTCTCCAACGGGTGCTCCAACCTGGGAGGTTAAGAATTTTGCAGTGAAATAACCGGATTCACTTCTATAGATATAAATAGTAACAATCTAAAAAAAGACAATAATATGAAAAAGTATATATTTTCAGTTTTGATGGCGGCTATGGCTGCCTTCACATTCAGCAGCTGTGAGGACGTACCAGAGCCTTATACACAGCCTACTCAGCCGGAAACAGGTGGTGCCACTGAGGGCGAGCCAAAAGGTACAGGTACTGCTGCCGACCCATTCAACAGCATTGCAGCTATCAACTATTGCAAGACCCTGGAGGCAGGCGTGGAGTCTGACAAAGAGGTCTATATCAAGGGTAAGGTAGTGAGCATCAAGGAGCAGTTCTCCACCAACTTCGGCAACGGTTCGTTCTACATCGCCGACGATGAGACCAGCGAGAAGTTCTACATCTTCCGCTCACTCTATCTGGGCAACAAGAAATGGACAGCCAGCGACCCTGAGCTCAAGGAAGGCGACGAGGTGGTAGTTTGTGCCAAGGTGATGAATTACATGGGCAACACACCAGAGACCGTGGCCAACAAAACCTATCTGGTTTCCCTGAACGGCAAGACTGCCGATGGCTCAGGCAGTGGCGATATCATCGGCACAGCTAAGGGCGATGGTTCTGAGGCAAATCCATTCAACAGTGTAGCTGCCCAGAAATACACCGCAGCCCTGGAGTCTGGCGTTGTAACAGACAAGGAGTTCTACATCAAGGGTAAGGTACAGAGCATCAAGGAGCAGTTCTCAGCAGGCTACGGCAACGGTTCATTCTATATTGCCGATGATGCCAACAGTACCCAGTTCTTAATCTTCCGCATCTACTACTTCGGTGGCGAGAAGTGGAAGGAAGGCGATATGACGCTGAAGGAAGGCGACGAGATTGTGGTTTGCGCTAAGCTCATCAACTACATGGGCAACACCCCAGAGACCAACCAGGGCGGTAAACTCATTTCTGTAAACGGTAAGACCAGCGCTGGCGGTGGTGAGGTTAAGCCAGACCCAGACCCTAAGCCAGATCCAACACCAGGCGAAGTAACAACAAGCGAGAATGGCGGTTTCGAGACTTGGGCAGATGGTAAACCAACCAACTGGAAAACAGTTTCTACTGCAGGCAATGCTACCCTTTCTCAGAGCGAAGACGCTCATAGCGGCAAGTACTCAGTAAAAGTAGGCGGATCTGCTAATGCGAACAAGCGCTTAGGCTATAAAGAAATAACTCTCAAGGCTGGCGAATACAAAGTTAAGTTCTATGCTAAAGCCGTATCAGAGAAAGGCGCTTCTGTCTGTCCAGGTATAGTTCCTGTTACAGATGGAAAAGCAGGCAAATATATATATGGTGAGTACGTTAACGACCTCAAGAATACAGAGTGGAAACTAGTAGAACAAACACTCACTATTTCTGCTGACGGCACATACTGCTTCGTCATAATGAATGCAAAGAAGCCAGGCGGTGATGTTCTCATCGATGACTTCACTGTTACATTTGGCAGCACAGCGATTATCAAGTAATTCCCTAAGTAGATATTATGTATTAGAGAAAAATACTAATCCCCATCGTCCTCTACCCAAACAGAGACGATGGGGATTTCTTTTCATCCATTAAAAACATAGGTGTCAAGAGGGAACGCTAACCTACGTATTATGCTCATTTCTAAAATATTTCTTAAAAAGAAGAAGAAATATTTGGTTGTTTCAGGAAAAAAGCGTAACTTTGCAGCCTGAAATTGATAACAGGCTATAATGGGCATGCCCCGATAAGGGACACGAAATGATGCAACAAGCATCCCCATGACGTCTAATTTTAATAACCCAATAAAAATAAAAAAGAAAAATGAAAAAAGGTATTCATCCAGAGAATTATCGTCCTGTAGTATTCAAGGATATGTCTAACGGCGATATGTTCCTCTCTCAGTCTACATGCAAGACTAACGACACTGTTGAGTTCGAAGGCGAGACTTATCCAGTTGTTAAGATTGAAATCTCTAGCACATCTCACCCATTCTACACAGGTAAGAGCAAGCTCGTTGATACAGCGGGTCGCGTAGACCGCTTCATGAACCGTTACGGCAAATTGAAGAAGTAATAATATACCTTTTTTATAAGGATATATTTATTATCGCAAAGATACTGAGTGCATTCCAGCGTAGTTGCATATACGTAGGAATGCACTTTTTTTCTCTCACTACTATTTCTCATACAATCGATTTTCTACATATCTCTATATATAGAAAGCACTAAATCTTTAACTTCAAAACATTATCGAGAATTATGAAGCATACTAAGTTTTTTATCTTCGCGCTCGTTGCTGCGATGACGTTCTCTGCTTGTGGTACTGATGATTCGCTGCAGTTCTATTTTCCAGATAACGGCGGTACTACTGGTGGCGAATCAACCGACAAGAACAATACAAACAAGAATGTGGCTACTGCCAACATGCCACAAGTGGTAAGAAACGCTATCGGTGGTCTGGAGTTCCCAAAACTCAAGAACAATGGTACCAGCTATGCCATCGTTCACATAGATAAAACCACAGGTATGTTGAACTATTCTACAGAATGGGACGACAACATGAAGAGCCAGAGATGGAGTTGCTATACTTTCCATACAGGAAACAATAAAAACATTGTTAGTAGACCTAAAGATGATTATCCATCTGATACAGATTTAAAGTCTCTATATGGAGTGGTAGACTTCACTTATGATCCATATAAAGGCAATGGAAGATATGATCATGGACACATCTGCCCATCAGGCGACAGAAGACTAAACAGTACCCAGGAAAGACAGACAGACTTTCTGACCAACATGCAACCACAATATGGTAGTTTCAACCAAAAGGGTACATGGTTTAAAATGGAGGACGCCTTGAGGAAAAAAGCCAGTTCTATAAAAAATGACAAGGACACTCTATTTGTTGTAAAAGGCGGTACTATAGACAGTCCTGAAAACATTATTGAATATATCAACGGAAGACAAACGGTCTATACTGCAACAACAGGTTACATCCCAGTACCAAAGTATTTCTTTGTAGCAATATTGGAAAAAGCGTTTGATACGGAAAGTAACAAGCACAAATACAGTGCTTTCGGCTACTGGTTCCCTCACGAGAACAAGGCATTTGAAAAGGGCGATATGCTCGGCAACTATGTCGTAAACATCAAGACGCTGGAAGACAAAACCGGCATCGACTTCTTCTGTAATCTCCCTGATGAAACCGAGAAGGAAGTGGAAAACGTAGATGCAGAAGTCATCAAGAAACTCTGGGGCTTTAAATAAATCAGGCTATATACAAACAAAAAGAATGAGGGTGTGTCATAAGTCTGGATAATAGTTGGCGCATAACAGTTGAGCAACGCATGCACATCAGCTGTTGTGCATGCGCATATCAGCTGTTATGCAAGCGCACAACAGCTGTTGTGCGGCCGAAGATACTGACTGTCTCAATAACATATCCTATCTCTTCCAACAACATATCCTATCTCTTCCAACAACATATCCTATCTCATCCAACAACATATCCTATCTCATCCAACAACAAGAAGAGGGTGAATCATAAACTTATGACACACCCTCTTTCTTTTGTTTATATCATCATCTTCTTGGCAACTTCTTGATAGCATGTGGCATGAATGCCCTGCCGGTAGCCTTACCGAAGCTAGGAGCTACGGAATCGGTTGCAGCTGAACGGGTCTTCTTACGGGCTCCACTCGGATCGTAACGCTCCAAATCGATATACATGACATCGCCCTTAGCTGCTCCTGTTCCTATCATATAACCATAGAACGTATCGACTATCTTTCCATCTTCCTGCCCCAGATGGAAACCATACTGCTTAGCACCTGCATCCATCACATAGGTAGCACCCGTATCATTATAACGGATATAAATATCACCATTCTTATCGATATACCAGGTAAACTTCAGAGTCTGGGATTCATTGCTTCCATCATCGGCATAATCCACTTCTACACCATTACCACTGAGCGAGTTAACCTTATCACCCGCCTGATAAAACGTCATCTTGGCATTGAAACTGTAGTTATTGCGAGACTGGCCGTCCTCAGCAAGTTCTGAGAGCATCACAGAGCCTCTCCAGTCGCCTGTAAGAGTCTGAGCCTCCGACAGCAGGTTATCATTCTGAGAGCTGTCAGAACCGTTGTTCCAGTCGCCCTGGTTCCATCCCCAGCCACCATGATTATAGTCATCATACCAGTAATCGTCATCATCACATGAGGTGAATGAGAAAGATGTTGCAGCTATCGCCATCCACATCCATATCCGATTAAACTTTTTCATATCTTGTTTCCTTTCTTCAAACTAAATTCCTTATTGCCTTACTTCACTACAAAGCGGCGAACAGGCTTCTGATTATCATCTGCCACCTTAACATACTCTACAGAATCCTTGGCTCCGCGAGAAACAATCTGGGTGTTCTCCAAGCCCGAATGCTGCTTGCTGTAGCCCCAACCGTCATCGTAGTCCCAATCGTAGCCCCAGTCATAATCGCGCCAGTTATAGCTGTAAGAATCACGATTAAGCTCGAAATAAGCACGATTGCCATTATCAGCCTCTATATATCCAGAGAACTTGCGGTCGCCCAAAGCATAATCGTAAATCACAACATCACTATTCTCATCAAGAAGAGTGATATAGATGTTTCTGTTGCGTACTGTCCAGATAATATGGTTTGCGATATAATCATTGCCATGCAAGTTATATCCCTTAAAGTAATCAATCCAATAGCCTGTACCGGAATAGAGACCATCATTCTGGTCGAATCGGATTACCGAATAGGTAGCATCGACACCGCCATATTGTACATACATATTACCCCTCCATGTTCCATCGAGGGTGTATGCAATATCAGAATCCTCATCACAAGAGGTGAGAGAGATACTCATCAAAGCTATGAAAGCCATTGTGAGAAGAGTAGTAAACTTTTTCATATCAATTTATCAGTTAAGTTATTTATATTCTTATATCTTCTAATTATTGAGCTCTTGAAGAACAGCATTCTTTCTTGAACTCGATGCAAAGGTAGTGGATTTTTCGTCTGCATCAAAGGGGAAAAGGATACAAACTGAGGGGGAAATCCCTATTCTTTCAAAAGCAACCGCCTTTTTGATGATATTTCTCTTTGCCTAGAGTGGTATTTCTTTCGGTTTTGATGGTCTTTCTTTCTCTGTATCAAAGATTTAACACCTTCTTAACACATCGTATCGATATTTTTCGTATCTTTGCATCATAAATAAGTAATTATTCAAAGAACATACTTTTAGAACAAAGCAAATTCTAAGAATGCGCTCACAAAATGAGTTTCAACAGTTTATTAATTATACGTTAAACCTTTAAAATTATTAAGTTATGAACAAATTTTTACGCTATTCATTATCATTGGTTCTGGCGTTCGTAGCTAGCGTTACGTTTGCACAGGAAGTAACTTTTGACTTTGACAATGATTACAAAACACTCTTCCCTGAACTGACAGGTACATCTTCTTCAGATTCTAAAGATGGAGATATCACCAAAGCCATGACATGTACAACTAATGGCATTTCTGTAACAGTTTCTGCAAAAACTTCTGGTTCGAATGAAAACCGAATCTGGATTAGTTCACCACGGCTCAGAATGTACAGTGGAACGCTTACGATTCAAGCACCTGCTGACAAGAAGATTGCTTCTATCGACATTATTAATAAAAAATGGGATGATAAGAACAAAGCTGACGTAGGTACGATCAATAAAGGTTCTTGGACTGGTGATGCAAACAAAGTTGTATATACAATTGGTGGCAACACCCAAATCAAGTCTATCAAAGTTACGCTCGCTGGTACCAAGATAGAGTACACCGATGCAGCAAGTGTAAAAGAACTCTTGGCTAACAATACAGAAGCTAAGGATTACATCAACCTCAAACTCACAAACGCAAAGGTATTATACGTAAACAGCTACAAAGGAACCGTAAATACTTACGTACGTGAAGGTGACACTGCTATCGAAATGAGAACTTTAGGAATCGATATGCCTGTAAACAGCATCATTAGCGGTACTGTTAAGGTAAATTTGGCTTATGACGCAGGAATTCCTTATCTGTCAGCAAGCAAGGAAACAAACGGCGAAAATCTCAAAATCACAGAGAGCAACGAAGCTGCAGAACCTGTTATTGCAACTGTAAAGGACATCCTTGATGGCAAATACACCAACGACCTTATCAAGATTAAGGAGTTCACATTCAGCAAAGAAGAGTATACTACAGGTAAATTCAACTACTATGCTAATAATGGTGAAAACAAGATTATGATTTACGATAAGTTTAGCGGTATTGGTGGTGTTTCAAAATTAACAGAAGGAGAGAAATATACCTTAACCGGTATTTTCGGTGTAATATTCAGAAACATCCCTGAAGTTCTCCCTATCAAGGCTGTAGAAAAGTTTGGACCTACCGGCATCACTAACATTACAGCAGACGAAGCTGCAAAGAACGCTCCTGTTTACAACCTCGCAGGCCAGAAGGTAACCAAGGCTTACAAGGGTGTAGTCATCAAGAACGGAAAGAAGATGATTCAGAAGTAATCAAATTCAAAACAACATATCCCTACTGCTCCTCCGATATTCATTTATCGGGGGAGTTTTTTGTTAGGCATAACATAAGAAGGAACCACCAGCAAATCAACCAAATATTACCCCTATAACATGAAAAGTGGAATAATTTAATGCAATAACATAAAAAAATACACCTAAAACTACAATATCTCATTTATTTTCACTACCTTTGTTGCGATTAATAAACGTATACGAATAAAAAATGATGAAAAGAAAATTATATATCACACTATTAGGACTGCTCTCTACCATTATGACAGCAGCTGTACCCTACTGCGATGTGAGAAAATTCTCTATCACAGACGGACTCGCTGCCAATACCATCTCAGACCTCAAGCAGGGCAAAGACAACCTCATGTGGTTCAGTACATGGAACGGACTGTCGTTCTATGACGGCTACAAGTTTCATACTTTCAGAGACAACCCCGATGATATTGACGTCCTGTCAACCAACCGTATACTCCAAATAGAACCATCCTATAACGACAACGTGTGGTGTATCACATACGACCACAAGCTCTACGTATACGATACCCACTTCTGCCGGTTCTTTGCTGTAGGACAGAAATTCAACGAACTGTTCAACATCGACCTGCGCGTGAGCCAGGTATACCCAATGAAAAACGGAGCTACATGGTTTACTTCAGAAGATGGAAAATACATCATCCGATCAGCAGGAAGAACCTTTGATGAGCGGAACATAGAACTCATCAAAGTAGGAGAAAAGGGACTCAGAAGCGGAAATGTATGGTACATCCATCGAGATATACACGGAAGAGAATGGGTGCTTACCGACAAAGGCGCATACATATATCATTCGAAAATTCCAAGCAAACTGCCTTTCAAATGGCTCAGAGGGGTGGGAGAAGATGAGTTCCTGGCAACTGAAGACGGCAAACTGGCAAAATATGACCTGCAGAACCGACTCACCATGATACCGATGCCGGAAGGCGTAACCCGTATCAACCAACTGAAAAATACAGGTTACCAACTCCTGCTGGCAACCAATCTGGGTGTTATCATCTACAACCCGCGCACCTTCAAGTTTGATATCATCAACGTACAGAGCCCGAGTCAGCCTCTGGCAGAGGTAAAGAAGATTTATACCGATGATTTCGGTATGGTATGGGCATTCACTGACGGCATGGGAGTAACCCTCGTCAATCCGAAGACCGGACAGAAACAGTGGCTCTTTGCCGACCAGGACGACCCGATGGACCGCACAACCTGCGAAAGCAATTTCATCACACAAGATGAACACAAGACCCTCTGGGTAGTGCCAAGGGGAGGAACCTTCAGTTATTTTGACCGCAAGGCAGGTAAACTGGTGCCTTATCTGCTGAGAAGCAATTCATCGGGCAACTACCGCATACCGAAGATTACGAAATATGTACTCTCAGACCAGGGAATCCTCTGGCTGACAGGCTCTCACGACCTGACACAGGTAGTCTTCAAATATCACCCTTACATTATCAACAAGCTGGATGTGGGCGAAGACGAAGTGTTCTCGGTGAATGCATCGCCAGACGGACATATCTGGGCTGGTTATTACAATGGTATAATCCAGGTGCTCAACGCATCCTACCAGAATATCGGATACCTTTCGCCAAGCGGACAGATTGTGCCACAGCAGGTAAACTTCGCCGAAACGGGCATCTTCTCTATCCACTTCGATATCAAGGGAAGAGCATGGATAGGAACCAACGGAAATGGTGTCTATCTGATAGATAAAATGCAGGTAAGACACTTTGTTTATGATGCCAACAACCCGTCATCGCTGCCGTTCGACAAGATACAAGACATTGTAGCCGACCGTACCGGACGCATCTGGATAGGTACCTATGGAGGTGGGCTGGCACTTGTTAACGAGGCGGCAGACGGCAGTATCAGCTTCATCAGTAAACGAAACGGACTGCCTTGGGAGAAACAGCACTACGACCGCATACGCCGCATCTGCTGCACCACTACGGGAACCATTCTCGTAGGTACTACAGATGGTCTCATCACCTTCAGTGATGCCTTTACAAACGCAAGAAAGATCAAATACCACAAGACCTACTACATACCGAACGATACAACAAGTCTGGCTGCAAACGATATGAACAATATCATGGAGCACACCAGCGGCAAGATGTATATATCGCAACAGGGCGGTGTGATGGAAGAGATTGTGAGCAAATCGCTCCTGCAAGACAACCTGAAGATGAAATACTTTCATGCCATCGATGTTAACGAAGGCATCGTACAGGGCATGATAGAAGACAACCAGGGAAGAATCTGGGTAATCAGAGAATCGAGTATCGACTGCGTAAACCCGAAAACGGGCCAGTGCAACGTGTTCGGACCTAACGATTTCGACTTCAACATGTCGTTCTCGCAAAGCCGTCCTTACCACGATCCGGCAAGCAACAACATCTCGGTAGGTACCCCGATGGGACTGATTACCTTCAATCCGGCTACGCTGAAGAAGAGCAACTACCAGCCTAAAGTCATCTTCTGTTCCCTCCATTATAGCGGAGAGAAGGAGTCGGAACCTATCCTGCACAAGGATAAAATAGTGATTCCTGCCAACAAGCGAAACCTGACCATCAACTTCGCATCGCTCGACTATCAGCGCAAGTATCAGACCAAATACCTCTATCGCATAGATGGTTATACAGCTCCAGGCGTGTGGATATCAAACGGAAGCAACCATACCATCGGCTTCAACCGTATCAGTCATGGCGATTACGTACTCAAGGTGAGAGCCACCAACTCTCACGGTGTATGGAGCAAGTATGTGGCAGAACTGCCTATCGAAGTGCGCCCTACCTTCTGGGAAAGCATCTGGGGCAAATTTCTGATGCTGCTTCTGCTCTTCGGTATCGTAGGCGCAATCTTCTATACCTACAACCAGCGCCAGCGCGAGAACGTAACCCACGAGATGAGCGTGCTGAAGAACGAGTTCTATAACGATGCTGCCAACCGTCTGAGAACCCCACTAACGCTCATCGGAGCCCCGGTAAAAACCGTTTTGGATACCGAACCGGGTATCACCCGAAAGGGCAAGGAACTGCTGAGAATGGTAGTAGACAATGCCAACGAGATGCTTGTAATGCTGGACAAGGTTCAGAGATACGGCAACAAGGCAGACTTCCGTACGAACAGCGGTCTGACCGAGGAAGATTACGACCTGGCAGAAAGAGAAAAAGCGAATGGCCAGATTGACGACCACAATGCATCTGACTATCTGGAAGAAACCAACAAACAGAAAGAAGAAAAGGATGCAGAGGCAGAACGCCTGGAAGAAATGGGCAAGGAACAGGAAACTGCACAGGAAGAAGCGGAACAAAAAGACCAGACGATACTGGTAGTAGAAGACAATGCCGACCTGCGCAAGTTCCTCTACAGTATCCTCTCGCCTACCTATAACGTGCTGCTCTCAGAGAACGGAAAGGCTGGCTTGGTGATGGCGCGCAAGGAGACGCCCGACTTTATCCTTACAGACGTTACCATGCCTGTGATGGATGGTTTGTCGATGATTCACGAGATCAAGCAGGATACCACCCTCAACAACATCCCAGTGATGATTCTCTCAGCCAAGGCAAGCGTAGAAGACCAGCAGCGAGGTTTTGATGAAGGTGTTGATGCCTATATCACCAAGCCATTCTCTACCCCTTATCTGCTCGGCCGAATAGAGGCTATCCTCACCCAGCGCCGCAACATTCAGATGGATGTCATCAGAAAACTGAAGGAAACTGGCGATAAAGATGCCATAGCAGCCCTGCGAATACTGCCTGCAGCAGCTCCTCTGCCTGCTCTTAACCAGGCTGAAACTAGTGCCGAGAACGAAGCGGACGATCCAAACAGCGAGCTGGCATTGATAGCGGCACAGATGCAGGACAGAACCATGATGCGTGCCTTCAGGTTTATTGTTGAAAATGCAGGCAACCCGGAACTCAAGATAGATGATATCTCGAACGAAATCGGTATGAGCCGAAGCGTACTATATAATAAGGTGAAAGCAATAACCGGAATGACACCGGTAGACTTCGTTCGCCATATACGTATCAAGAAGGCATGCGAGATGTTACGCAAGACAGACAATACACTGAGCAGCATCGCCTTCGCAGTAGGTTTCACCGACCCTAAGTATTTCTCGAAGGTATTCAAGAAAGAAACGGGTATCGTGCCTACTGAATACCGAAACAGAACGCAGGGATAGCCCGCATCATTACAGATGAAAGCAGTCATCATTACTGATGGCTGCTTTTATCTGTATTGACAAAAAGTAATACATATTACAGGACATATCTTCAGTTGTTGCCGAGCACAGCCTTCTTCGTTATCGTACACAGCAAAACGTTCAAGCAAGGAAAAAAGCAGAATAGTCATAAAATTGAGCCGTTTTGCTTAGTTTTTTGACCGAATATTGCAAAAAAGTATAAAAATGGGGGGGGTATTTGATTAATTTTCCCTTTTTACTGAAAAAAAACTGAGAAAAAGTTTGGTGTTACAAGAAAATGTAGTATCTTTGCAACAAGTTCTTAGAAAAGTTAAATGATAGATTAATCGTAAACCTCTTTTTCTTTGTTTTTTTGAGGAAAAAGAGGTAAAGAAAAAGGAATGCAGGGTTTGTGAAAATCCTGCATTTTTTATTTTTACAACTTTCATGCAGGCCGTTATGTAGTCTTATAATCTACACACCTTCCTATTCACAAACCCAATTATCTACGGAATCTATATACTCTTAACTGCGATACTATCTACATTATATATATTACGCTCATTCCTTCATCTATGATTTTGTTCGATTTTTAGAATTTTTAAAAAAACTATTGAAGTATTCTAAGAGAAAAGTAGTATCTTTGCACTCTAGATCATATAAGTTGAGATCGGAAATATAGATAACACATACATAAAGATAAAAAAAATGAGAACTGTTTACGAATTTTCTGTTAAAGACAGAAAGGGAAAGGATGTTTCCCTCAAGGAGTATGCCAACGAAGTGCTGCTCATCGTCAACACCGCTACAAAGTGTGGTTTCACCCCTCAGTATGAGGAACTGGAGAAACTTTATGAGACCTATCATTCTCAAGGTTTCGAAATACTTGATTTTCCTTGCAACCAGTTTGGTCAGCAAGCCCCTGGTACAGATGAAAGCATTCATCAGTTCTGCAAGCTTACATACGGCACAGAGTTCCAGCGCTACAAGAAGATCAAGGTAAACGGAGACGATGCTGCCCCTCTCTTCAAATTTCTGAAAGAATGTAAGGGCTTTGCTGGTTGGGACGAGAGCCACCCTCTCTACCCTGTTCTCGACAAGATGTTGAGCGAGGCTGATCCTAACTACAAGGAGAGTGCCGATATCAAGTGGAACTTCACTAAGTTCCTCGTTAACAAGAAGGGTCAGGTTGTAGCCCGCTTCGAGCCTACCACAAGCTTCGATGTCATCGCTAAGGCTATCGAAGAGTGGTTGAACTTCTAATGAAAGATAGAAGTCTCGAACTGAGAATAGAATTTCTAAAAAAAGAGAATAGAATTTCTAAAATAAAAGCCAGGTTGCTTTTCGCAGCCTGGCTTCTTTTATAATGTGATATTGTTATTTCAATATATCTCAAAGAATAATTGTCAACTGTTTGCTATAAACTATTAACTGTTAACTGTTAACTGAAAATTAGTCAACCTTTGGCACATCCTTGAGGAACTGCTGGATTTCTTCATCACTCACAGAATAATCGTGCAAATCGCCATTGATAAAGCTATCGTAAGACGGCATATCGATAAGACCATGACCTGAGAGACAGAACAGGATAACCTTCTCCTTGCCCTCTTCCTTAGCCTTCAGAGCCTCACGTATAGTGGCTGCAATCGCATGACAGCTCTCTGGAGCAGGAATGATACCCTCGGTCTGAGCGAAGAGCATACCTGATTTGAATGACTCCAGTTGCGGGATATCTACACCATGCAGATAACCATCCTTCAGAAGCTGGGAGATAATCATGCCAGCACCATGATAACGGAGACCACCTGCATGAATGTTGGCAGGCTTGAAATCATGACCCAGAGTAAACATTGGCAGCAATGGAGTATAACCTGCCTCATCACCGAAATCATACTCAAACTTACCGCGAGTCAGTTTAGGACAGCTCTCCGGCTCTGCAGCAATAAACTCAGTATGGCGCTCGCCTGTAAAGTTGTGACGGAGGAATGGGAAGGCAATACCACCAAAGTTACTACCACTACCGAAACAAGCAATTACCTGATCAGGATACTCACCTGCCATCGCCATCTGCTTCTCTGCCTCTAGACCGATGATGGTCTGGTGAAGTGCCACATGATTGAGCACAGAACCCAGCGTATACTTACAGCCCGGTGTGGTTGTAGCCAGCTCAACAGCCTCACTGATGGCAGTACCGAGCGAACCAGGATGATGAGGATCACGTGTGATAATGTTCTTACCTGCGCGTGTACTCATGGAAGGAGAACCCTCTACAGTGGCTCCAAACGTACGCATGATGCTGGAACGGTATGGTTTCTGCTGCATGGTAATCTTTACCTGATAAACTGCTGCCTCCAGGCCGTAGAGTTTTGCTGCATAAGAGAGGGCTGCACCCCACTGTCCTGCACCAGTCTCTGTAGTGACATTGGTATCACCCTCCTGCTTACAGTAGTAGCACTGAGGAATGGCTGAATTGATTTTATGAGAGCCTAACGGATTGATACTCTCATTCTTGAAATAGATATGCGCCGGAGTACCGAGTGCCTCCTCAAGGGCATAAGCACGTACAAGAGGGGTTGAACGGTAGAAGGTGTACTTCTCCAGCACATCTTCCGGAATATCAATCCAAGCGTGCTCTGTATCAAGTTCCTGCTTTGAGCACTCCTTATTAAATACGTGTGACAAATCATCAGCACTCATTGGCTGGTGTGTCTGAGGGTTCAACGGTGGCAATGGCTTGTTAGGCATATCTGCCTGAATGTTGTACCACTGAGTAGGAAGTTCCTGCTCGCTTAAGATGTACTTTTTCTGTCTCATAGTTTATATATATGTTTAAAATTGTTGTATGCCAGAACAAAGGTACAAATAAAAAATGAAATAAAGAACTTTTTTATGTGTTTTTCCACTATTTTTTTATTTTTATCCAATAAAATAGTTCATTCTACAGGTATTATTTGTTATATAAGTGTATTTTCAGTGTTATTTTTATAAATTTAATCAAATATTACCCCATAAAATACCAAATATTACCCCCTATATTATAATGAAAAATAGTATCTTTGCAACAGAAAAATTCAAAATGCGTTGTGAAACGCTTATCATCATCTTTTACTTATACAAAAAAATAAAACATTGGAGTTCAATAGGGATATTGAGATTCCAATGTTTTTTTTATACACTAAACTGAAACATATTATCATGTAAAGTTAACATATCATCATGTAACGTTGTCAGATTTCTAACCTTTCAGTATAAATCAACAGTCTATTTTATTGTCTACTTCCACAATTGATACAGGATTTTACCCATAGACTGCAGACACAGATTATTTTTTCTCATTACCTAAATCTATCTGCGATATCTGATTCAACAGATTTACAGCCTGCCCTACTGTCTTCACATCATTGATGCGAAGCATTCGCTTGTTGAATTTTTCCTTCAGAACACAATCTTGAATATGACTGGTAACGTAAGCGAGTATGCGGTTAAACATCTGACTTCTGTAGAACGGACTGTTTACATTGCTCACAAACTGCATCTGCATATAGCCCTGCTTGAGAATAATCTTCTCGCAACCTAGCTTCTTGCCTACCCTACGCAGACCTACCACATGCATCAGTTCGTCTGCTTCATGAGGCACAGGACCAAAACGGTCTATCATACGCTTGCGGTAAGCCTCTACTTCCTCATCGCTCTCCAAACGGTCCAGTTCACGATAAAGGAGCATGCGCTCACTGTCACCCGGTACATAAGTCTGAGGAAAATACATCTCCAGATCGCTCTCAATGCCACAATCGTCAACGAAATCATCACCCGTAAGCTGGGCACCTTCATCCATCTTCTCCTGATAAAGATCACAGAACTCCTCGTTCTTCAACTCTGTGACAGCCTGAGAGAGAATCTTCTGGTAGGTTTCATAACCCAGATCTTCCATAAAACCGCTCTGCTCAGAGCCCAGCAGATTACCCGCACCGCGGATATCCAGGTCCTGCATGGCGAGATTGAAGCCGCTCCCCAGTTCGCTGAACGTCTCCAGCGCCTCCAGACGGCGACGCGCCTCAGGAGTAAGTGCACTCTTAGGTGGCGCCATCAGATAGCAGAAAGCCTTCTTGTTGCTTCTTCCTACGCGTCCACGCATCTGATGCAGGTCACTCAATCCGAAGTGATGAGCATCGCTCACGATAATCGTATTGGCATTGGAAATGTCGATACCGTTCTCTACAATAGTGGTAGAAAGCAGTACATCATAATCGTAATTGATAAAACCCATGATGATTTTCTCCAAATCCTCAGGCTTCATCTGTCCGTGACCGATTGCTACCCTACAGTCTGGGATATGTTTCTCGATGAGCATCTTGAGCTCCGGAAGCTTGGATATTCTGTCGCATACGAAATAAACCTGTCCGTTTCGGCTCATCTCGAAATTGATGGCATCGCAGATAACTTCACTACTAAACGTTACCAGTTCGGTATGAATCGGATAACGGTTAGGTGGCGGAGTGCGCATGATACTCATATCCCGGGCGCCCATCAGTGAGAACTGGAGGGTTCGCGGAATCGGAGTGGCACTCATCGTGAGTGTATCGACATTTACCTTGAGCTGACGGAGTTTCTCTTTAGTAGACACACCGAACTTCTGCTCTTCATCGATGACGAGCAGTCCCAGGTCATGCCATTTCACGGTCTTTGATATCAGCTTATGCGTACCTATGAGGATATCAATCTTACCCTCTTTCAGGGCGTCAAGCACCTCTCTGGTTTCCTTCGTTGTACGGGCTCTACTGAGATAGTCTACCCTTACAGGCATGCCTTCCAGACGCTTTTTGAAAGTCTGATAGTGCTGGAAAGCCAGAACGGTAGTAGGCACCAGCACCGCAACCTGCTTGCTGTCGCACGCAGCCTTGAAGGCTGCACGGATGGCAACCTCAGTCTTGCCGAAGCCCACATCGCCACAAACCAGACGGTCCATCGGTCTGCCGCTCTCCATATCCTTCTTCACCTCCTGAGTAGCCTTATTCTGGTCTGGCGTATCTTCATACAGGAAGGAAGCCTCCAGCGTATGCTGCAGATAATTGTCGGCACTGAAGGCGAATCCCTTCTCCCGTCGGCGCTGGGCATAGAGTTTGATCAGGTCGCGCGCAATGTCCTTGATTCGCTTCTTAGCTTTGTCCTTGAGTTTATCCCAGGCACCTGTACCCAGTGTAGACAGGCGAGGCGGAGTACCGGTATCGCTGCGGCGATATTTGCTGATTTTATAAAGCGAGTGGATAGAAACATCCACCTTGTCATTGTTCGTATAGACGATGCGGATCATTTCCTGATAGCTGTTGCCCGTAGGAACCCTAACCAGACCGCCGAACTTGCCGATACCGAAGTCTACATGCACGATAAAATCTCCCACTTCCATCTCCTGCAGTTCCTTCATGGTGAGTGCCATCTTGCCGGCTCTCGCTTTATCTGAGCGCAGGTTATATTTATGAAAACGGTCAAAAATCTGATGATCGGTAAAGAAACAGCACTTCTTGTCATGGTCAGTAAAGCCTTCATGAAGCGTCTTGTCTACCGGTGTAAAACGGATGGCGTAGCGCTTCAGCTCTTCGCTTTCAAAGATATCCTTCAGGCGCTGTTGCTGCTTCTGGCTATCTGCCAATATATATAAGGTGTAACCCTGGAGCAGGAAATCCTCCAGAGTCTGGCAAAGCAAATTGAAATTTTTATGGAAAAGAGGCTGTGGAGCGATATTGAAAGGTATCACAGCCGGACTCCCTGACGGAGCGACCTTGCCGAACTCGATACGGAGATGAGCCGCTACTGCCTTCTTGAAATCGAGCGGAGAAACGAGGTTGAGCTCGGTCTTCATGTCATGTCTGATGCGCTCAGCCTCTACCTCAGTAGCTCCCTCCAACTGCTCGGTAAGGCTCTGCGATGAGAAGCCTTCGGTATAGATCTGACCGATGCGGTCGCAAACGAAAGAAAGGTCTTTCGCCACGACTGGCGTACTTTCGGAGAGAAAATTGAGGAAACACTGCTTGTTGCTCTCGATATGGGCGAGTTCGGGCACGATTTCTATCTCTGTGCGCTTCGTCTGCGAGAGCTGGGTCTCAACATCAAAGGTACGGATGGTGTCAATCTCATCGCCGAAGAAGTCGATACGGAACGGATATTCGCAGCTGTAGGAATAGACATCGAGGATGCTTCCACGCACGGCAAACTGACCCGGTTCATAAACATAATCGGTTTCTTTGAGTTCGAAATCGCGCAGGGTATGAACCACATCGGTCTGAGCAATCTGCTGGCCTACAGTTAGTTTCAGAATCCGTTCATCCAGATTCTGCTTAGCCACAACGAGTTCTGCCAGTGCATCGGGATAAGTGACTACCAGGAAATGTCCTCCCGAAGAGAGGCGCGCCAGCACCTCTGTACGTAGGATTTCGTTCGCAGCATCACGCTGCCCGTATTTCACGGCACGCCGATAGCTGGAAGGAAAGAAGAAGACCTTCTCCTGCCCCATCATCTGAGTGAGATCGTGATAAAAATAGCCTGCTTCATCGGCATCATCCAGTACGAAGAGTACCGAACGCCTCATCTTCCCCTGCAGAGAAGCAAAGAACATCGGAGCCGAAGAGCACAGCAAACCCTGGAGAAAAATGGAATGAACCGACTTCTTCCCCATCAAATCAAAGAGGGCATCCGCCTGTGGCGAACGCCCGTATGTTTTTTCTATCTTTTGGATTTCCATCCAAGTACTGATTAGTGATTACTGATTACTGAGTAGTGATTACAGAGTATTAATCCTTCTTCGGATATTTCTTGAACCAGCCATCCAGGCGCAGTCGCATCACGCCAAAGAAAGCCTCACCAAAGATGCCACCACTCATCTTGCTCACACCTTCACGACGGTTAACAAAGATGACAGGCACCTCCTTGATCTTGAAACCTATTCGATGAGCCGTATATTTCATCTCTATCTGGAAAGCATAGCCCTTGAAGCGGATAGCATCCAAATCTATGGTTTCCAATACCTTACGTCGGTAGCAGACGAATCCAGCTGTGGTATCATTCACCTTAAATCCGGTTACGATACGTACGTATTTAGAAGCGAAATAGCTCATCAATACGCGTCCGATAGGCCAGTTGACCACGTTCACACCCGAAATATATCTTGAGCCTACAGCCACATCATACCCCTCATCGTGAGTTGCCGCATAGAGACGTGGCAAATCATTAGGATCATGACTGAAGTCGGCATCCATCTCGAAGATGAAGTCATAGCCCTGCTTCAATGACCATTTGAAGCCCATGATATAGGCTGTACCCAAACCGAGTTTACCCGAACGCTCCAGGATATGCAGACGACCGGCAAACTCATTAGCCATCAAGCCCTTAACAATGGCAGCAGTACCGTCAGGACTTCCGTCATCGATAACGAGGATATCAAACTGCTTTTCGAGACCGAAGACAGCACGGATGATTTTCTCGATGTTTTCCTTCTCATTATATGTAGGAATGATTACTATGCTATCACTCATAACTTCTTATAATTTTAATGATTCTGATTCTATATAATGTAATACAGATGCAAAATTACAACTTATTTTTGAAATAACAAGCGAAAATCCGAAATTATTGGTCCGGATTCTCTACAAAACCCTGATATTTCCTGTCAAGTCCGTTCATGATTGCCTCATAGCTCTTGTTCATCTGGTTCTTGATATTGTCAGCTCCCTTGCCTATCGGCTCGATAGGCTCATGAATGGTGAGCTTCAGAGGATGCCAGAAAGCCCAGTAGATGTCCTTCATGCGAGGCTTCACATCAAAACTGCCATTGATGGTAAGCGGACATACCGGCAACTGCAGTTCATCGGCAAGCATGAAAGCGCCGCGGCGGAACACGCCCATGTGACCCGTAAACGAACGGGCACCCTCTGGGAATACCACCAACGACATGCCCTCTTTAAGCACCTCACGAGCACGGTCATAAGAAGCACGGATCTTAGAAGGTCCGCTCTTGTCTACAAAGATGTGGTGCGCATACTCACAGGCGATACCGATGAGAGGCACTTTGCGCAAGCCCTTCTTCATCATCCACTTGAAGTTTCTGCCCAAGAAGCCGTAAATCAGGAAGATATCGAAAGCGCCCTGATGATTGGCCACGAAAACATAACTCTGGTTCTTCTTGAGATGCTCACGTCCCTCCACCTTTACAGGCAGGAGGAGGATGCGGACCCAAAGCCAAGCCCAATACTTGCCAGGATAATAGCCCCAGAAATGGCCATTGCCCAGCATACATCCCAAAACAGTAGTTAAACTGGTTAAAACGCTAGCCAACAAGAGGATAGGCAAGCATATAACAAGTTGATACAGACGATATAAGTACTTCATTTTTTATTAAGAATGAATAATTTAACACTCAACATTTAACATTCAACATTTAACACTCCTCATTTTCTTTTGAGTGTGATGACCACGATTTCTGCCGTAGCCCCTATGCGGATTGGAACGGTACCGCCCAGACCCGATGTAGTATAGAGCTGGCAACCCTCCTCCTCGAAGAGGCCGTAATCATAAGGAGTAAACATCGACGGACGCAAGCCCAGGATACTGATCTGCCCCGCATGCGTATGACCGCTCAGCGTAAGTTGCGGTGCTACGACCAGCGAATCCTTCCTGTCAGGTCCTATCACATCGCCATCCTCATCCTTCTCCTTATTAATAGTAGAAGGCCAGGTCTCGCGCCATTGCTTCGGAATATGCTGCAGCATCAGCACGAAAGAGCCCGGTCTGATGCCATACAGCGCCTTCCTTACGTTGGTGCGCTTTGGCTTGTCATAGTTCTCTGTACCAGCTACATAGATGCTGTCAGCGCCTCTATGCACCACCACATGCTCATTCATCAGCAGGCGCCATCCGCAACTCCGCTGGAAGTCCTGCATCCGCTTCTCGAGCGCAGCTATCTCCTGCTCGTCATCTACATCCATATAATAGGTGTAATCGTGATTGCCCAGCACACTCATCACGCCATCTCTGGCTTTCAGACTGCTGAGCAGCGCCTGATACTCAGGCAGTTCATCGGGCGTAACATTCTGTAAATCACCCGTAAAGCAAATCAGATCAGGTTTTTCGGCATTGATGCTGTCGATATCGCGCTGAGGCAGATGACCACGCCAGCCATAGTATGACCCGAGATGGATGTCGCTGAACTGAACGATGCGATAGCCCTCGAAAGACTTCGGCAGATTGGGTACATAGACGGTGATTCGCTTGACCTGCATCTTAGGAAAACCTTCGGTAAATCCGTAGATAAAGCAGAAGAACGCCACCACTCCCACTACCAGTCCGAGGAGCTTGCCCCAGTTGCGATGTCCGTGAAGGAGCCGCATACAGCACCAACCGAAGAGACTGAACAGGCTGAAGACAAACTGCGGAACTGCACATACTGCCATCATCACAAACCAGATGTCGATGAGCACCGGATTGCGTGGCAGGAAGTTGGGCAGTATCGTGATATACGCGCTGTAGGCGATAACCACGAAAGCCGGCAACCAGAAGAGCACCCGCTGCCAGAGACTCTTCAGCCGTAACTTGCCATACCTTTTATATATCCACAGATACGGCAACAGGGTGAATACCACTACGGGTATCAATATTCTTGCTATCATTTCTTGATCAAACTTGATTGAAGATACGTTTTCATTGCCTGCACGGGCACTCCTCTGCGCTGTGCATAGTCGCGAAGCTGGTCGTCTCCTATCCGTCCCAGTTCGAAATACCGCGACTTGGGATGTGCAAACATCAGCCCCGAGACACTGGCATGAGGCGTCATCATTCCGCTTGTGGTGAGCCGGATGCCCACCTGACTCATATCGATGAGCTGGTCGATGATGAAGTTGGCACTGGTATCGGGCAGCGAAGGATATCCTATAGCCGGACGGATGCCCTGATAGCGCTCCAGATGCTGGTCTTCGATGCTCAGCTGCTCGTCGGGAGCATAGCCCCAGATGCTGCGTCTCACCTCTTCGTGCAACTTCTCTGCCGTGGCTTCAGCCAACCGGTCGCAGAGTGTCTGTGCCATCATATTGAGGTAGTCGTCCGAGCGATATTTCTTCTCCAGACCGCCATCTACCGTCGTGCAGAAGATACCCAGCCGGTCTGTTATTCCGCTGCCTAGAGGACGGATGAAATCAGCCAGACAGAGATTGGGTTCTCCCTGAGCCGCCGGATGCTGCTGTCGGAGCATCGGGAAGCGGACTTTCTGCCCTTCCAGCCAGATATCATCCCCCTCACTGTTCGCCTCGAAGAGTCCGAAGACGGCATAGGTATGATATTCGCCTTCCCATGAATGGAGCATATCGAGCGCCTCAGCCTTCATTTTTTTCTTTTCCTCTCGAGGTTTGCCGCTCAATCCCCAGGCATGATAGAAATATAGCCAGTTGATATATGGCTCAATTTCGCTTATATTGTATACTATTCTTCGCATCCGATACGATATTTTATTTTACAATCCCCGTAAGATTTCCCTCTTTTCAGGAATTGTTTCTGAACTCCAGTTCTTCTCCTCTGCAAGCAGCATCAAACACGCCTTTGTTATAGATAAGATGACCGTTACAGAAAGTCTGTTCCACTTTCCATGCAAACTCATCACCCTCTACAGGGCTCCATTTACACTTGCTCTGAATCACCTCTGCGGTCACCTTCCAAGGCTCTCCCTTGCGCACCACAACGACATCTGCCTTATAACCCGGACGCAGGAAGCCGCGCTGACTGATATGGAACAGACGGGCTGGATTATGGCACATCAGTTCAACCAGGCGCTCGATACTGATTACCTTTTCGTCAACAAGTTTCAGCATGCTTACCAGCGAGAACTGTACCATTGGCATACCTGATGCAGCCTTGGCACAACCGCCCTGTTTATCCTTCAACTGATGAGGAGCATGATCGGTACCTACTACAGTTATCTTACCATTACTCAGCGCCTTACGCAAAGCATCGCGATCAGCAGCGGTCTTTACTGCAGGGTTGCATTTGATGCGTGCGCCCTTCACTGCGTAATCTTTATCCGAGAACATGAGATGAGCCACAACAGCCTCGCCTGTAATATTTTCATCCTTACCGAAGAACTCCAGTTCCTTAGCCGTAGTAACGTGAGCGATATGGAGATGCGCCCCGCTTTCCTTAGCCAGCTGCACCGCCAGACGGCTGCTTTCATAGCAAGCCTCCTCGCTGCGTATTTCCGGATGATGTTCTACGGCAGGGTCCTCACCCCATTTCTGCTTAGCCAGCTGCATGTTGCGGTTGATGATTTCGGTATCCTCACAGTGGGTCATCACCGGCAAATCCAGCTCTTTCGCCTTCTTGAAGATAGCCTGCAGCGCCTCATATTTATCCACCAGCATATTGCCCGTACTGGAGCCCATAAAGAGCTTGATGCCCGGAACACGATGCGTATCGAGCTGCTCAAAATCATTTACATTATCATTGGTAGCACCAAAGAAGAAACTGTAGTTCACATGACTCTTCTCAGCGCCCAGCTGCCGCTTTGCCTGCCAAGCCTCCAGAGTGGTAGTCTGAGGTACCGTGTTAGGCATCTCGAAATAGCTGGTCACACCACCAAAGGCAGCAGCGCGGCTTTCGCTCTCGATGTCAGCCTTCTGCGTAAGTCCCGGCTCACGGAAGTGAACATGATCATCAATCACACCCGGCAAAACAAAACACCCCGAGGCATCGATGACTTCATCGTAATTGCCACGGGGTGCCTCGCCTTCATATATCTCCTTGATAAATTCACCATCCAACAAGAGGTCGCCCACAAAAGAGCGACCCTCATTTATAATGGTTCCATTCTTGATTAATTTCATATTACTAAACTTATAAAATGAAGAGTTTTACAAGATGTTAATGCCCAAGACTTTGAAAGAGCCCTGTTTCTACTCCTGACCTTCCTGTTTTTCAGGAATCGTAGGCGCAGCCAGTTCGTTGGCTGTAGGTGCCGGAGCCGCATCAGGATTTACCTGTGGAGCCGCTTCCATCTCTGGCTGCATGCCGCTCTGCGCATCTCGGGTACCATTCATAATCTCCTGATTTTCTTGAGCTTTCTTATAATAGTCCTTTACATAAGGATCATTCTTGAAATAGTCGGTAGCCTTGCTCATGATATCCTCAATCCAAGGAGAGAGCATCGGATACTGGTTGCCCATTGTAACGAGGAAGAAGACGCCCGGTCCCAGCACATTGTTGAAGTTGTCGGTAACAAACGAAGTGATGAGCTTGTCTTCCTGCTCAGAGAGGCGGATGGATTCCTCGTTCAGATGCTTGTTGACAGCCACCATATCGCTACCGTTCATGATAGCCTGGTCGTGCTTGTGTACCAGTTCGCGCAACTGATTCTGAATCTGCTGGTATTTCTTGAAGAATCCGAAGAGTTTATCGTTCATAGGAGTACCGCTTACCACCTGCTGTGTATCATCGAGCTTCACCGTAATGCTTCCACTCTCCAGCACCAGCGGCAGCACAGGGTCATCATCCATGAAGATATTCGCCATCTTCATAGAGTCGACAGAACCCTGAAAATGGAACTGTCCGTGCACTACATCGCAAGAATCCACGTTCTTGAAATCGTTGTTTTCCAGTATCTTAAGGTACAGCATACGTCCGTCCAGAGTACTTACGTTAGAAGTACCCGAGATATCGTAACTGTTGGCACAAGATGCAAGTGCCATCAAGGCAATGAATGCGTAAAATATTCTATTCATAAGCTATCTATATCACTTTCGGTGAACAAAAGTACAATCTTAATTTGAACTGACGAAATAAATTGCAGCAATTTAATTCATTCTTACAAGATTTATGTTTTGTTTGCACTCCTATTGCCCACCGAAAGCTTTTTTCTCGTCCTTTCTATATTACTGATTGTTTTCCTTCTTCAGTTCATGAGAGATGCGATGCGTGGTATATAGTTCCAGCAGGGCTGCGATGAGGAGGAAGACTACCCACTTATTATAGAAATAGGTGATATAGGTCTCATAATTCTCAAACCAGCGGCGCAGGAAAGCATACACCGTATCTACCATCGAGATGCCTGAGAGCACGAAGAAGATGTCTGCTACATACTGCATTCTCTTCAGGCGATGGATGACCAGCGAAGGTCCCTCATAGAACTGCATCGCCTGCATTACACTGAAGAGTATGGTGCCCAGCAGGAACCCCCAGCTCGTTACCTGCACCAGCTGCGGATGTGAAAAACCAAATGCGAAGCAAGCCGCACCGACAACCATCAGCACGCCGCCCAGCAAGAAAATAGCACTTTCCAGTTTACTCAATTGTTTCATTTTCGTCTTGTTCGTTAGTTTTTTCCGGAATATCCGAACTCAATACAAAGATGTCTTCATCATCAGCCTTCATGAAATAACGCTGGCGGGCTATCTTCTCAAATGCCCGCGCACCATGCTGCATATCACGCAGGGTATGCTTGTCGTTTTCATACTGCTCACGATACTTTTCTATCTCCGAACGGAGCGTAGCTATCTCTATCTGGTACTTTATGTGCTGTCTTACACTGTTGTCATCAACTACACCAACTACCAGAACACCCGCTACAATCACTATAAGATACTTATAATGAGCGAGATAATTCCATATAATACCAAGTTTTTTACTCATTTCTTCCGAATTTGTTTGCAAAGATAATATTTTTTTGTTATCTTTGCATCATCAATTAAGAAAAAATAATGGAAGAGTATATAGTTTCTGCAAGAAAGTACCGTCCGATGACCTTCGATTCGGTTGTCGGACAGAGTGCATTGACCACCACTTTGAAGAATGCAGTGAAGAGCGGCAAGCTGGCGCACGCCTATCTTTTCTGCGGTCCGAGAGGTGTGGGCAAAACCACTTGTGCCCGCATTTTTGCGAAGGCAATCAACTGCGAGCGCCCTCGTGAAGACGGCGAGGCATGCAACGAATGTGAGAGCTGCCGTGCCTTCAATGAGCAGCGTTCCTACAACATCTTCGAGCTGGATGCCGCCAGCAACAACGGTGTTGACCAGATTAAGGTTCTGATGGAGCAGACCCGCATCCCGCCTCAGGTAGGCAAATATAAGGTGTTTATCATCGATGAGGTCCACATGCTCTCTACAGCTGCCTTCAACGCCTTTCTCAAGACGCTGGAAGAGCCACCTCAGCATGTCATCTTCATCCTCGCCACTACCGAGAAGCATAAGATTCTGCCTACCATCCTGAGCCGATGCCAGATTTACGACTTTGAGCGAATGACGGTAGCCAATACCATCAACCACCTGAAGATGGTGGCTGAGAAGGAAGGCATACAATATGAAGAGCAGGCGCTCGCCGTGATAGCCGAAAAGGCTGACGGAGGTATGCGCGATGCCCTCTCTATCTTCGACCAGGCTGCCAGCTTCTGCATGGGCAACATCACTTACCAGAAGGTGATCGAGGACCTGAACGTGCTCGACAGCGACAACTATTTCCGTCTGGTAGACCTGGCTCTGGAGAATAAGGTGGCCGAGATGATGGTAACACTCGACGGCATTCTGAGCCGCGGTTTCGATGGCGGCAACATGATACAGGGGCTTGCCCAGCATGTGCGCAATGTGATGATGGCGAAGGATCCTCAGACCCTGCCTCTGCTCGAAACCAGCGACGACCAGAAAGCCAAGTTTCAGGCTCAGGCACAGAAGGCACCTACACCTTTCTTATATAAGGCGCTGGAACTGATGAACCAGTGCGATATCCATTACCGCGCCAGCAGCAACAAGCGATTACTGGTAGAGCTCACCCTGATACAGATAGGCCAGATTACGCAGCCCGAGGATCAGGATGTGCCTAGTGCGGGGCGTACGCCCAATAGATTAAAATCCCTGTTTCAGAAACTCCTGGCTCAGTCTAAGCTTGCCTCTCAGGGTGCAGGTTCTGAGCCTTCTGGCAGCAGCGAAAACCGGTCATCACAGCCGGGAGCGTCTGCTGCTACAGCTACTGCTGTGCCTTCGTCAGGGGCACCGGCAGCCGCTTCTGCAGCCTCCAATGCTGCATCTGCCACCGCAGCCGCATCTGCCTCTCCAGAAGGCTCAGCCGCTGCCGGAGCTGCTACTGATGCTGCATCACCTCACAAGCCACGACTCAAGAATATCAAGCTGGGCGGCATAGGCATGACTTTCTCTAACCTGAAGAAGAGGGAGGAGAACCAGCGCCGCCTGCACAGTCCGTATGATGATACCAATGAGGAAAAAGCGACCATCACGGGCGACCAGAACGAGTTCACCCAGGAGCAGGTGGAAGCAACATGGTTCAGTATGTGCATGAGAATGCAGAACAAGTTGGATTTCATAGGCTTAGCCAACCGAATGAAGAGTATTGTACCGAAGATAACCAACTATCCGCAGATAGAGGTTATCATCAACAACCAGCTCTTACTAGACGACGTTTTGAACATCAAGAACCGCATTCTCAAGACTTTCGTCTTAGGGCTTCACAACAGCGAACTGAGCATCAGCTACCGCCTTGCCGACCAGGAAGAGGTAGGCAAGGTTCTGACCAAGAATGAAGTTCTGGAACTTCTTATGAAGAAGAACCCTGCGATGAAAAAACTCACAAAGGACCTGGATCTGGTCATGACATAGAAGATACTCCACACGATACGAAATTCTCCACTCCATGTAGGACAACCTATACGGAGTGGAGAAACTAGTACTATCTTCCCCAAATGCTGCCATTATACCCGGGCGTATGATGCCCAAGAGGTTATTCAGTATTCAGTATTCAGTTTTTTTCGCGATAGTTACCTTTTATATGGTTACAAATTGTAAGTAATTATTTTATATTATATATATATTATTATATATATAATATACTATCTATACAGAGAGTGGTAACAACAGCGAAAAAAACTGAATACTGAATACTGAATACGTTCCACGTAATCGGTTATTACTTTGTAATATACTGATTTATAGCGCAAAATATAGTTTTCCACACCGCAAAACATAGAGATGCGTCCCATGAAACATAGAGTTATTTCTCTTTACTAAGTTTCAAATCGTAAGCTGCTGAAAATCGCTCCTTATCACATGCCTAAATTTGTTAGATACCAGAAATCTTCGTATCTTTGCACCGGCAATCGAAAGAACAGTCTTTTGTGTCTCGCTCGAGTCTTCTATTAAGACCAACACGGGTTATAAATGATGGCAGACGCCGGTCATCAATGAAGACCCCGAAAACGGCAGAAACGGGGCGTTCTGGGGAATTTGAACCAACTAGGTTAGTGTCATACCGACACACAACAAAAAAAGCCCCCGATGCAGAAAAGCACCGGGAGCCTTCGTAAGCAAATTATTATTATCTTAAAAAGATCAACTGAATATGCAGCACATCAAAGTATACACCATGACGCACCGGCAGAAAGGCTTAAATGAGGTTCATGCCCGCTTCCTCAGCCTCCTTGCGCATCTCCTCAGGCCAGATGCTAGCCTGGATCTCACCAATGTGAGCCTTATGAAGCAATACCATGCACAGACGGCTCTGACCGATACCGCCACCAATGCTCAGAGGCAACTTATCGTTCAGGAGCTGCTGATGGAAGTAAAGCTTCTCTCTATCCTCCTTGCCCTCCAGCTTAAGCTGACGCAGCAGACTCTCCTTGTCGACACGGATACCCATAGAACTGAGCTCGAAACTGCGACCCAGAACAGGATACCAGATAAGGATATCACCATTCAGTCCCATCTTGCCGTTCTCAGCCACGGTGCTCCAGTCATCATAGTCAGGAGCACGGCCATCATGCTTCTTGCCATCGCTCAACTTGCCTCCGATGCCCTCTACAAATACAGCGCCATACTTCTTGCAGATAGCATCCTCACGCTCCTTAGGAGAAAGGTCTGGATACATATCGAGCAAATCCTGCGCATGAATAAAATGAATCTCCTTAGGCAGGAAAGGCTTCAGCTGAGGATAATGCTCGCAAGCCAGGAACTCGGTACGCAGGATGGCACCATAGATGCGGCGCACGATATTCTCGAGGAAGGCGATGGTACGGTCTTCCTTGGTAATCACAGCCTCCCAGTCCCACTGGTCAACATAGAGCGAATGAAGATTATCCAGCTCCTCGTCAGCACGGATGGCGTTCATATCTGTATATACGCCATAAGCAGGCTCAATCTCATACTCGGCAAGCGTCAGTCGCTTCCACTTGGCAAGAGAATGAACCACCTCAGCCTGGGCTTCGCCCAAATCCTTGATAGGGAAAGTTACAGGGCGCTCCACTCCATTCAGGTCATCATTGATACCCAAACCCTTCAATACGAAGAGAGGGGCGGTAACACGACACAGACGGAGCTCGGTGCTCAGGTTTTGCTGGAAGAATTCTTTTATCATTTTAATACCCATTTCGGTCTGGCGCATATCCAGCAGCGCCTTGTACCCTTCAGGTTTTATCAAATTGCTCATTTTTATTTCATATTTAGTATTTGCGCTGCAAAGGTACAAAATAATAATTAATCTGCAAGCATTTTTCCGTATTTTTTCGCAAAATGATAGCATTTTTAAGTTTTTTAGTAGCATTTTGTAGAACAATTCACAAATACACATTATATATATGAAAAAATCTGCCCCAAATATTTGGTTATTTCAAATAAAAGCAGTAATTTTGCAGTCGACTTCCCGATTCGATGTCATTCAGGCGGAGAAACGGGCGGCAGAAAAGAGGGTCTCGTAGCTTAGCTGAATAGAGCGTCAGATTCCGGTTCTGAAGGTCGTGGGTTTGAATCCCACCGAGATCACCCGAAACAACAGAAATGATTAATAATTGAAAACATGGATTTAGTAGAACGATTTATAAACTATACGAAATTCGACACACAGTCGAGCGAAGAATCGACCAGCGTGCCTAGTACGGCAAAACAGCTCGAATTTGCCAAGTACCTGAAGAAGGAACTTGAGGACGAAGGACTGAGCGATGTCGAAATGGATGACATGGGCTATATCTATGCCACCCTGAAGAGCAATACCAAGAAAAAGACTCCTACCATCGGATTTATTTCACACATGGATACATCGCCTGATGCCAGCGGAAAGGATGTAAAGGCGCGCGTCATCAAGAACTATGACGGCAACGACATCGAGCTGAGTCCGGGCATCATCTCAAGCGTTGAGACTTTCCCAGAGCTGAAGGCTCACAAGGGAGAGGATATCATCGTGACAGACGGTACTACCCTGCTGGGTGCTGACGACAAGGCGGGCATCGCTGAAATCGTACAGGCTATGTGCTATCTGCGCGACCACGACGAAATCAAGCACGGCGACATCCGAGTAGGTTTCAATCCTGACGAGGAAATCGGTATGGGTGCACATCATTTCGACGTAGAGAAGTTTGGCTGCGACTGGGCTTACACCGTAGATGGCGGCGACCTGGGCGACCTGGAATACGAGAACTTCAATGCTGCCGGAGCCAAGATCGTCATCAAGGGCGTGAGCGTTCATACAGGCTATGCCAAGGGAAAGATGGTGAATGCAAGCCGACTGGCTGTGGAATTCCAGAACATGATTCCTGAGAACGAGACTCCTGAGCAGACTGAAGGCTACCAGGGTTTCTACCACCTCATCGGCATCGAGAGCCGCTGCGAGGAGGCAAAACTCAGCTACATTATCCGAGATCACGACCGCAACAGGTTTGAAAACCGCAAGGATTTCATCGAGGACTGCGTGAACAAGATGAACGAGAAGTATGGCGACGGAACCGTAAAGGCGGTTATCTACGACCAGTACTATAACATGAAGGAGAAGATTGATCCTAACATGCACGTCATCGACATCGTGCTCAGAGCGATGCAGGAGAGCGGCGTTCCACCTCGCGTAGAACCTATCCGCGGCGGTACCGACGGAGCCCAGCTGAGCTTCAAGGGTCTGCCTTGTCCTAACATCTTCGCCGGCGGTGTCAACTTCCACGGCCCTCACGAGTTTGTGAGCATCCAGGTAATGGAGAAGGTAGTGAAGACCATCGTGAAGATAGCGGAAATCACAGAAGAATTTAACGACTAATACAGATATGGGGAATTTAGACACATCTAAATTCCCCTTTTTCATAAACAGAAAAATATGGCTGAAATTCCATTCTTAGTAAAAGACCTCGCCCTCATCCTGATGGTAGCAGGCATCGTAACCCTCATCTTCAAGAGGCTCAAGCAGCCGCTGGTGCTGGGATACATCATGGCGGGATTCCTGGTTTCGCCACACATGTCCTACACCATGTCGGTAGTCGACGAGACGGATATCCAGACCTGGGCCGACATCGGTGTCATCTTCACCCTCTTCTCGCTCGGTCTTGACTTCTCGTTCAAGAAAATCGTGAAGATGGGCGCTTCTCCCATCATCGCCACCGTGGTCATCGTGTTCTGCATGATGATGCTGGGCATCAGCGTAGGCCACAGTTTCGGCTGGGGAAGGATGGACTGCATCTTCCTGGGCGGTATGCTCGCCATGAGCTCCACCACTATTATATATAAGGCATTCGATGATATGCGGCTGCGCACCCAGAAGTTTGCCTCGATGGTGATGAGCGTGCTGATACTGGAAGATATCCTGGCTATCGTGATGATGGTGATGCTGTCGGCGATAGCGAGCGGAAGCAGTCCCGACGGCGGACAGATGCTTGCCTCTATCGTGAAGATAGGCTTCTTCCTGGGCGTGTGGTTTATCGTGGGCATCTTCGCCATTCCGTGGTTCCTGCGTTCGGTGAGGAAACTTATCAATGCCGAAACCCTGCTCATCGTTTCGCTGGGTCTGTGCTGCGGCATGGCGGTACTGAGCACCAAGGTGGGGTTCAGCAGCGCCTTCGGAGCCTTCGTCATGGGCAGCATACTGGCAGAAACCATTGAGGCAGAGAAGATTATCAAGCTTGTAGAACCGGTAAAGAATCTCTTCGGAGCCATCTTCTTCGTATCGGTAGGTATGCTGGTAGACCCGAAGATTCTGGTAGAATATGCCGTTCCTATCCTCGCCCTGGTGGGCACGATACTGGTAGGTCAGGCGATATTCGGCACCTTCGGATTCATGCTCGGAGGCGAGTCGCTGAAGTCGGCGATGCGCTGCGGTTTCTCGATGGCTCAGATTGGTGAGTTTTCTTTCATCATCGCCTCGCTGGGTCTGTCGCTCGGCGTCATCAGCAAGTTCCTCTATCCGGTAGTGGTAGCAGTGAGCGTCATCACCACCTTCCTCACCCCTTATATGATCCGTCTTGCCACACCTACCTATCAGGTGATGGAGAAACATCTGCCCGACAAACTCATCCATATTCTGAACCATTTCGCGATGAGTCATCCCCAGACGCAGCAGCAGAGCAAGTGGAAATCGCTGATCCGCCAGATGCTGGTCAACACCACCGCCTACTCCATCCTCTCGGCAGCCGTCATCGCCCTGATGTTCACCTTCGTGCTGCCGCTGATGCGCAATCTGCTGCCCGGCTGGCATCTCCACTGGTATGCCAACGCCATCACCGGTCTGCTCACCGTCCTGTTCATCTCACCGTTCCTGCGCGCCATCGTGATGAAGAAGAACCACAGTGCCGAGTGGAAACGCCTCTGGGTGGAGAGCAGCATCAACCGCGTGCCGCTGCTCTTTACGGTGTTCGTGCGCTTTATGATAGCACTGGCTTTCATCTTCTATATCATCAATTTTCTCTCGCGCTTTACCAATGCGCTGATTGTCTGCATCGGTGCAGCAGTAGTGATGCTGATGATAACCTCCCGCCACATCAAGAAGCGTAGCATCGTGATGGAGCGCGTCTTCGTTCACAACCTCCGCTCGCGCGATATTGCGGCTCAGGTGAATGGCGAAAAGCGGCCGCTCTACGAGGGCAGACTGCTGGACCGGGATATCCACATCAGCGAATTTGAAGTGCCAGAGGACAGCAGTTGGACGGGCAAATCGCTGCGAGAACTGCATCTGCGCCAGCGGTTCGGTGTAGACCTGAGCAGCATTCACCGCGGCTCTCACCGGCTGAACATCCCGAACGGCGACATGATCATCTTTCCGGGCGACAAGCTGCAGGTAATCGGCAACGACGACCAACTGCAGAAATTCAACACCGCCCTGCAGAGCGACCTGCTGCCTGAGGAGGCTGAAATAGAAAAGCGCGAGATGAAGCTCAGCCAGCTCATCATCAGCGGCGGCAGCGAATTCCTGGGGAAGACACTGATAGAAAGCGGAATAAGGGATAAATACAACTGTATGGTGGTAGGACTGGAAGAGGGTCGTGAGAATCTGACGCACGTATCCCCTACCCGAGTCTTCAAGAAGGGAGACATCATCTGGATAGTGGGAGAAGAAGCAGATTTGAAGAGAATCAAAAATTAAATAAACAAATAAGCCTTACTTGGCATCCGGAACCAGTTGGTCCGGTGTTCAAGTAAGGCTTATTTCGTATTCATCTGAGGCTCAGTTAAAGTTTACGTATGCCTCATTCCAAGTTGGAATACTGCTCTACTGACAGGATAGGAGCTACTTCACGGTGATATGGAAGCAACCCTGCTTCACCTCATATTTAATATAGCAGCGGTTCTTGTTGCGGAAATCGCGGAGCACCTCGGAGAACACCCATTTCAGGGTATCATTCTGCACCTGTCGGCGAGGCTGTTCACGGGTCTGAATCTGCTTGTAGCGGTTGTAACAGATATCGAAGGTAGTACCATAGAGATGGCACGAATTCTCGGTAGCATTGCCGTTTCGGGTACGCAGTTTCGCCACATCATCCTTGGTGCGCAGAATGCTCGTCACGATAATCTTATGCAGCGGAATGCCCTTAATCTGCAACGAATCGAAATAGGCACGGCCGATATCCTGGAGCAGCACAGAGGCGCGAGGCACCAGGTAAGGAATACTGTTGTTCAGCTTGTCAACATAAAAGAAAGGATTGCTACCCACATACACCAGCTTGCCCTTGCTGTTCTCCGCCTCCAGACGGTTCTGTACCGGTTTCACACCATGCTTAGTAGCCGCCAGAATCTGCACATCCTGCTGGTCGGGGAAAGTATTGCCGAAATGAGGCACCGAGAAGATACGATGCTTCACCTCCTTGCCATCCTTGTCGAAGAAGATAGAAGGCTTGCCGCCCTGTTCCGTATCAGGCATAACAGAGAGTTCATCCTTCTTCAGGTTCTCAGCCACATTCCCTTCAGCACCAGCGGGAGCATCAGAAATCTCAGCAGAAGAAGCATCAGAAGCAGCCGAATCCTTCGCAGCCACTAATGTAGAATCAGCCGCATCAGCAGCCGCCGTTTTCGGTTTTGCCACCCCCGGGAAGATGACTCTTACTAGCGCCAGAAGCAAAACCACAATACCAAAACCCTGTAAATATCTGTTCTTACTAATCTTCATAATTATCTTATTTTCACGAAATAATATTCTATATTCTTCAGGCAAAACGGGAACCGCATCGCCAAATTTAGCTGCAAAGGTAACAAAATCTCTCGAAAAAATAGCTTTTTTAATATTTAAAGAATGTTTTATTCGCCGAAATTTGCTCATTTCATGGAAAAGTAGTAATTTTGCAGCGTTATATAACAAAATATTAGATAGGATAGTTTAAACTTTATAGAATTAAGACATTTTGATAGAGAAACATATTGTACTCGAAGATATCGATCCAGTGATGTTCTACGGTGTGAACAACGCCCACCTGCAGATGATTAAATCGCTGTATCCTAAGTTGCGTATCGTAGCACGCGACAACGTGATTCGTGTGCTCGGCGACGAAGAGGAAATGGCAAAGGTGGAAGAGGATATTGAGCAGATGCGCAAGCACTTGCTTAAATACAACATGCTCAATGATGAAGACATCCTGGACATCGTGAAAGGAAAACAGACCAAGGCGGACAGCGTGAAAGGCGTGCTGGTATACAGCATCAGCGGCCGACCTATCAAGAGCCGCAGCGGAAACCAGCAGCAGCTGATAGATGCTTACGAGAAGAACGACATGGTATTTGCCGTGGGACCAGCCGGTACCGGCAAGACCTATCTCAGCATCGCCCTTGCCGTAAAGGCCCTCAAGGAGAAAGCCATCAAGAAAATCATCCTCTCACGACCAGCCGTAGAAGCCGGCGAAAAACTCGGTTTCCTGCCTGGCGATATGAAAGACAAAATTGACCCATACCTCCAGCCGCTCTACGATGCGCTGGAAGACATGATACCTGCCGTAAAGCTGCAGGATATGATGGAAAAGCACATTATCCAGATTGCTCCGCTCGCCTTTATGCGCGGACGCACACTCAGCGATGCCGTCGTCATCCTCGACGAGGCGCAGAACACTACCTCCCAACAGATTCGCATGTTCCTAACCCGTATGGGCATGAACACAAAGATGATTATCACCGGCGACCTGACACAGATAGACCTGCCACGCGAACAGCGAAGCGGACTGAAGGAAGCGCTCAAGATTCTGGACGGTGTGGAAGGCATCGGAGTGGTGAAGCTGGGACAGAAGGATATCGTGCGCCACAAACTCGTAACCCGCATCGTCAACGCATACGACAAGTATGACAAGGAGAGAGCGGAAGCACGGGAAGCTCAGAAAGCAGAAAAAGATAATTCAAAATAATCAGAATGAAGAATGAACTGAATGATTCTTTAAAAATAGATTTCATCAAGAATGCAGATCATAAATAAAGCATATCATAAAGTTCAAAGTTCAAAATTCAAAGTTCAAAGTAAAATGAAAGCAT
>ERZ1023701.84-NODE-84-length-35397-cov-79.994794_pt1 | contig 35397 bp, 23 predicted proteins | sample MGYA00380350_ERZ1023701 | MGnify/ENA primary metagenome ERZ1023701 (study PRJEB33179, sample SAMN07449025) | human gut metagenome | biome: Human-gut; feature: Human associated habitat; material: Faeces | host: Homo sapiens | place: India:Kasaragod | collected... | reverse complement strand
ATGCTAAATTTCGTTAACCGTATTCAGTTTTATTATTATAGTTCATATTCTTCTTCTTTTTAATTGTTTCTTGTTAATAAACCTCCTGGTCATCATTTTAATAAACCTCCTGGTCATCACTCACATGGTCCTCATCATGCACATTCTCCTCGCTTTCGAACGAGGCACTGGCTACTTCGGCATTGAGCGACTGGGTCTGAAGAGCATTGATGAGATAGAGTTTGAAGAACATTTCGTTCTGCTGTGCCTCCATCTCACAGAGATGCTCATCGGCAAGCTTTTCCGGCTCTGCCAACAAAGAATCGGCAGCAATATTCTGAGCTATCCAAAGCTTTGGAGGAGCAGGAGCAAACAGATGCTGACGATATTTCCTCTGCTTGTGCTTCCTTGTTTGGGGAGATACGAAATCACCCGACTTTTTTACCTTTTCAGGCATGGAGAGATCGGCATTTGTCGATTTCTCCTTGTGGACAACAGCAGAATCTGTATCCTCCGGAGTCGTTCTGCCATCGAGTTGAGCCATCTTAGAATCATCCTGATGCCCTGTCTGTCGCCCTACCCAAGGAATAGCAAACCCTATCAGCAGGGCGATGGATGCAGCCAAACTAAACGGCAACCATAGGCGGCGCATTCGTGCCTTAGCCTTTGGATGAGCATTTTCTACACGCTCCTCCGCCTCATGGTCAAGAGGCATACCCTCGTCGAAATATCCAAACATCATCTGGTATTCCTTCAGGTCATCGCTCACATCGGGATGCTTACGAAACCACTCCCCTATCAGAGCCTCCTCTTCCAGAGAAGTCTCACCAACCATAAATCGGTCGAGCAACAGTCGTATGTCCTTTTCTTTTTCGTTCATATCCAGTTTCCTCCTTTATTGATTATACCTATTTTATATATAAGGGCTATCGACATCTTTTTCTGATTTCCTGCAACATCTGCTTTCTTGCCCTCGAAAGCAAGACAGATACAGATTCAGGGGTGATGCCCACGATTTGCGCTATTTCCTCAAAGCTTTTCTTCTCTACCTGTCGCAGATAAAGCACCTGATATTGGTTGGAGGGCAAAGCCTTGAGGCGTTTTTGCAGCCACAGCTCGTTCTCCGAGTTTTCCACTTCCACATCGGGCGGCGCATAGTGGCTAGGCGACTTATCGAAAGGCTGGGCATCTATCGAAATCATCTTCCGCTTGCGAAAGAAGTCGATGCAAAGATGCTTGGCGATGCAACCCATCGAACCTTTGGCATGAGCAGCAGACTGAATATCATCCTTGATGGCCCAGAGCTTGAGCATCGCATCCTGTGCGATATCCTCAGCCTCATCGCAGCCAACACCATAACCTTGACTGATCTGCAAGGTTATCTGCCGCAACTGCGGAACGATATGGATGAATTCATTCTCTGTCATTTGCTCTCTTTTGTTTTATTTGTTCAAAACTACAACATAAACGGAAAAGAAGTGTTTTTCTTAATGAGATTAACCTATATTAACAAGAAAGCCTGGCAAACGACGTTTGCCAAGCTTTCTTGATTAAAAAAACTATTTATTACTTATCCATAAACGACAAGCCCTGATAGAACCAGACATTCATCTGGTTGGCACCACGATGATTCCAGGCATAGTAAGGAATCAGAGTGAGGTTCTGAACCTTGACAGAAATGACACCCTCCTTCTTTTGGTCCAAGATATGAGCAGGTGTACTGATTGCCTTGACTTTGAAGGCAGGAGCGCCCTTGGTCTCCTTGTTCTCAATGCTGTAGTTATCCACCAAAGTGAAATTTGGCTTCTGTCCCATGATGGTGCGGAGTACAGGCTCGTTATCATTATCCACAGCCTCAGCGCAATATACCAATGGTCCACGCTCTACGGCAACCTTACCCTTATCATCTGCCACCTTAACGTTGGCAACCACAGTACGTACCGGCATATCGAAGTGGATGCGGATGACATCACCCTTCTTGATATTCTTGACAGGCAGATAACCCTTGTTGGCATCGAGGTCAGCCTCTACAGCCTTACCGTTAACAGTTACGCTATAAGCAGGCTTCTCGGCATCGCTATACTTATAAAGATCGCTAGGAACCACCTGGTTGCGAACCCATCCAGGAATACGGACCAGGAGATTGGCATTCTTTACACCGCTCTTCTTCACAGCAATCTTGATATCGCCGTTCCAAGGATACTCGGTAGTCTCCTCCAGAACTACATCCTTGCCATTCACCTTGATGGTAGATGTATTGCCGGCAAAGAGATTCACATAGATATTGTTATCCTTCACGCCATAGAGATAACCCGGAACGGAAGGGATGAAGCGGCACAAGTTACTTGGGCAGCAGGCACATCCAAACCAAGGCTGGCGGGTGGTGTTGCCATCGGCATTAAACTTATACTTGCCATCGCTAGACAATGGGTTTGGATAGAAGAATCTACCTCCGTCCATGCTCATACCTGATATTACACCATTATATAAGGTACGCTCCATGCAGTCGATATACTTGCTCTCGCCGTGAAGCAGGAACATGCGCTCGAAGAGGTAAACCATAGAGATGGCTGCACAGGTTTCATTATAGGCAGTCATGTTTGGCAACTCATAGTTCTCGCCGAAAGCTTCACCTGCATGACGGGCACCTACACCACCTGTAAGGTAATACTTCTTGCCAACGATGTTTTCAAAAATGCGGTCGATCACCTTCATATAGGCAGAATCCTTGGTCAGGGCAGCCACATCGGCAATACCAGCATACATATAGCCGGCACGAACAGCATGACCTACCGCCTCTTTCTGCTCCAGGATAGGAGCCTGGCTCTGAGAATATGGGTTGCGGATATGAGTCTTGCCACGATAGTCGAGCAGATACTTAGCCTCATCCAGATACTTCTTCTCACCGGTCAAGGTATAGAGACGAGCCAAAGCCATCTCTGCAATCTGATGTCCCGGAACGATGGTAGCCTGTCCTGGATTAGGGCCTACTTCCTTTACCACACAATCGGCATATCGCTTGGCAATGTTCAGGAACTTGGTGCTTTCTGTAGCCTGATAGTGAGCACAGGCTGCATCTACCATGTGACCGAGGTTGTAAAGCTCGTGGCTCAAATCCTCGTCCTTGACCCAACGCTTATTTCCAGACCATCCGTGTGGATGCTTCGGGTTGATGGTACGGGCGGTATAGAGATAGCCATCTGGCTCCTGTGCCGCACCTACCACATCGAGCACGCTGTCGATATAAGCCTTCAGCTTCTTGTCCGGATAAGTCTGGAGGATATAGCTGGCACCTTCGATGGTCTTATAAACATCGGTATCATCGAAAGAGAATCCCATGAACTTGCTCACATCCCACTCTTTGGTATCCAAGCCCGGGTGGTTAGGATGCTGCAAGGTATAGGCTGCCATCTCGAAGTTCTTGTAACGGTGCTCGCTTTCGCACTTGCTGAAAGCCAATGGCACGGTTACCTCTCGGGCAGCCTTCAGGCGGGCACCCCAGAAGGTGTTCTGTGAAATCTTCACACTGGTAAAAGGAACCTGAGTAAATGGATAGCCATTGCTCAGTGTCTTCTGCTTCTGCGCCATCGTAGGCATTGCCACGGCTGCAGAAAGCAATACTGCAGAAATAAATCTCTTCATTATAAATAGGTTTAATTATTTGTTGTTTATTTATGGGTGCAAAGATACAAAAAGTTTTCGATTATAGTGTAAGTTAAACAACAAAAGATAGGTACTTATCGTTAAAATGTAACGAAAGCACCTATCTTTTACCTTATTTTATATACCCTTGTGGGTAGGAACTACTCGCTTGATGGTTCCATCGGCATTGAATTCCAACTTGTCGATGCAAACCTCACGGTGAACACCTGGCTGGAAATGGATGTAATCCTTGTTGATGCGATGATATACGATGTACCACTCATCTGTGCCAGGCTTCTGGATGACGGAGTTATGGGCTGTGCCATAAATCTCGTGCTGTGGGTCCTGAATCAGAACGATAGGATCCTTGGCTACCTCGATAGGACCGAGCGGAGACTTGGATGTTCCATAAGCCACATGATAGTTGGCTGCACCCGTATCATCCACCGACCACATGAAGTAGTAGAGTCCGTTGCGATAAAACACGTATGGAGCCTCGCGATAAGCATAGTCTCGCAGGCTTCCACCCTTTGGAGTCATCACGGTTACGGTTTCGTCCTTAATTTGAGTCATGCTTGGCTCCAACTCGGCACCAGCCATGAAACTGTTGCCCCAATAGAGGTAAGGCTTTTTGGAAACCGGGTCGATGAAAACATCCACATCGATGAGCTGACCGTTGCAACCTGGATGATTCTTCGCCAGGAGAGGATGGCCCAGGTCAACGAATGGACCTGTAGGAGAATCAGAAACCGCTACACCCATCTGCTTTCTGCCGTTGTCATTAGGACGGGCACTGAAATAGAGATAGTACTTGTAGCTGCCGTTCTTCTGCTTCACCTCTACGGCAGCCGGAGCCCAGAGATTGCCGTTAGCCCAGGAAATCTGGTCGCTCTTGGCATCGAGCGCCACACCTTCGTTCTTCCACTCCTTCAAGTCGGAAGAAGAATATACGTAGTATTTATATCCACCCCATCCCGGTTTTCCATCGGTGGTAGAATAGATGTAGTACTTACCCGTCTTGTTGGAATACAGGATTTCCGGGTCGGCATGGAAACCTGGCAGGATAGGGTTGCCCAATCCGCTGGCACCCTTGGTGGTTGGAGCGATAGGACGGATGGTTCCATCGGCATTGTAAGCCATCGGTTCGATGATAACACTGCGCTTGTAGCTTCCGCCATCATGCAAGGCACCATTATGAGAGAAGAAGAGCCACTGGTCGTTATAGTTTACGATGGCTGGATGGGTGGTATTGCTATTGCCGGCAATCTCACTGATGATGCCCTTGGCTGTCCAAGGACCCATGATGTTGTCCGCCATGGCGTATGCTATCTTCTCTGGCCAGCCCGAAGCATAACTCAGATAGTACTTCTTGCCATATTTGTGAACCCAAGGAGCCTCGGTGAATGGGAACTCGGTTCCTACGTCGATGCGCTTGATTTCGCCATCAATCTCCACCATATTATCCTTCAGCTTGGCAATGTAGCACTGTCCATTACCCCATATAATATAAGGTGTATTGTCATCGTCGATGAAGATGGCTGGGTCGATGCAAGCCCATCTGTGCTTGGAATCGAAGCAATCTTTGTTGGTCAACAACGGCTTGCCCAGTGCATCCTTGTAAGGACCTGTAATCTTATCGCTCACAGCCACACCGATGCCACACCAGTTGGTAGAAACGTACCAGTAGTACTTGCCGTTTCTTTCCACCACATGTCCGGCGTATGCCTGCTTGCTCTTTGCCCACTTGAAATCAGAAACCATCAGTGGGGTTGGATACTGGGTCCAATGCTTCATATCGGTGGTAGAGAAAACCTTCCAGTCGTGCATTTCGTAACTAGGATGATTGCCCTTGGCATCATGACCAGCGAAAAGCCACAAGGTGTCCTTATCTACCAAAACGGCAGGGTCGGCAGTATAGATGTGAGAGAAGAGCGGATTGCCTGTTGCCACGAAATCGTGCTTCAACACATAGCCCCACTTCTGCTGCAATCTCTCCATCTCGTCCTTGGTTACAGAGCAAACAGTGCCATGACGAGGGAAGAAATCCTTGCGGAATGATTCTGGCTTGGTAGAGAAAGTGTTCAGATCCTTGGAGGTCTGATACTCATATCTGCCCGAACCGTAGAGATCGTACATCAATACATACTCATCCTTATCGTTGAGTTTAAATACGCCGGAACCTTCTACACCCGTCTTGCTGTCTGCGTATGCATCAATAAACTTGAAATCTTCCTTCCAAGGTCCCTTCAGGTTCTTGGCAGTAGCCTGCTGAATACCATTCTGTATCTCCTTGCCTTCGGCATTCTTGATGTTTCCCTTGTAGAACATGTGATAAACGCCGTTGCGCTCGATGATATCATTGTCGATGCAACCATACTTGGCATTGAAGAGCACCTTTGGCTCACTCTCGAAACCCGTAAAGTCCTTGTTGGCATAAGCATAATAGGTAACGAGACTCTTTCTGCCATCACCCGTACGCTGAAGAGTGAAGTAAATCATATACTTCTTTGCCTTCTTGTCGTAGATGGTCTGAGGAGCCCATACCCAGTAAGCATCGCTGAAGTGCTCCTTGTAGTCTTCCTTCAACACGATTTTAGAGTGCGTCCAGTTCACCAGGTCCTTCGATTTCATCAATACGATGCCCGGATTATCCTTCCATCCATTCTTCACCGTATTCATATCCGTAGCCACAATATAATAGCAGCCATCTTCACCACGAAGGATATGAGGGTCGCGGATACCGCCACTGGTACTGATAGAATCGCTGGCGATGACAGGCTGGTTATCGTTGAGCGCATACCAGTTCTTGGCATCCTCGCTGATGGCAAAGCGAAGATGCTCCTGCTTGTTACCACTTCCTTCGAAATAAGCGAAGAGATAGCCTGCAAAATTCTGCTTGGCAGCCTTTTTTGCCGCATGGGCATTCATAGGCATTCCGAGAGCCAATGCTGCCATCAGCATCCCGCCGAATGTTAGTTTTCTGTTCATCATTATCTTGTTATTAATGTTAGTGTTCATCAGAATTATGTTAGTCTCTACAATTTGCCTGCAAAGATACATCATTTTATACGAACAAAGGTATGTAAATTCTGATAAAAACAGAGCAATTTCATTCAAATGGCAGTATTTTCGCCCTTAAACCAGTAAATCTTCCTAGTTTCTTTTTACCTTTTTACCCTTTTACCTTTTAACAATCAATCCACCCTTAGGCTGCATCTCCACCTTGAGGTTTCCCTTTTTATCCACCTTCACGGTCTTTACATGAGAGTCTGGCCAGAGTGCCTTCTTATCCTTGCTGGCTGTCTCATGATAATAGGTAACGCTCTTGCCGGCAAGCATAGGCAACTTCAGGGTGAGTTTCATCAGCTGGTCGGTGCCGTTCAAACCGGCAACATACCATTTATCACCATGACGACGGGCAACAACCGCATATTTTCCAGGATAACCGGCAATGAACTTCGTCTCATCCCATGTAGTAGGAACGCTCTTCAGGAAATCAATCTCGTGCTGAGGAAGCTCAGAGAGATTGTTCGGATAGATGGCGATGCACTGGATGGCCGCCTGGTTCATGATAGCCGAAGCCATCTCGAAAACATCGGTGGTATAACGGCGATGACGACTTTTGTTATCCTTGGAGAGATACTTGTTCATGATGGTACCACCCCAATCCATCGCTCCCACGGCATTGCGGCAGAATGGATGCATGGTCAGCTCGAAACCCTCCTGCTTGGCATGATAATCAGAGAAGAATACATTCTCTGAAGCCAGTACAGCCTCGCTGGATACATAGTTTGGATACATACGCTCCCAACCTCTTGGCAGGGTGCAACCATGGAAGATAACCTGAATGCCATAATCGTTGGCATCGCTGAGGATATCCTCATACTGCTGCATGGTGTGCTGCTTGTCGCCACCAAAGAAATCCACCTTGATACCCTTGATGCCGATGCTCTTCATCCAAGCCATCTCCTTCTTACGAGCCACGATGTTATCCATGATGCCACGTGGTCCCTGAGGTGCATCGTTGGCCACACCATTGGAATTATACCAGAGCATCAGGCTTACATTCTTGCTCTGCGCATACTTGCTCAATTCGGCAATCTTGTCTCTACCAATCTGAGTATCCCAGAGTGCATCAACCAGCACATATTCATATCCCATAGTAGCAGCCAGGTCGATGAACTGCTTCTGGTCTTTATAGTTGCAGGAACCATCCTGCCAGATGAGCCAGCTCCAGGCATACTTGCCTGTGCCGTATTTCTGAGATGCCTCGAATCTTGGATCCACTACATCGTATGGAATGGTGGTCTCTACCAATGGCTTCAAATCTGAACCCACGGTGATGGTGCGCCATGGAGTGGAACCCGGAAGAATGAAAGCTGCCGATGTAGAACCGATGCCATCAGCCTCTTTCTCCATTGGGAAGGCTATCTGATAACCCTTGGCTGCATCGTAATCGCTGATGTGACAACCCGGATAGTTGCCGTGAGTACCCGTCTCGCTGACCAATACCCAGCCATCGCCGCCAACCTTGAAAAGACAAGGGAAGGTATAGCCATGACCATAACCCGATTTGGCAGACAGAGGCTGATCTACCTTGTAATCTTCCTCATAACTTGGTTTGGTACGGGCAAAACCGATGAGCGGATCCGACTGTGGACAAAGGTAAGTGGTGGTTATCTTTGGCAGATTGAAGGCAGTCTTCTCTTCGTTTACGATGATATGCTGCGCCTTCAGCTGGTCAAAAGTATATCGGAATGCCACATCGTTATTGCTCACATTGAAGGTAACGGTCATCGGCTGCTTCTTGCCGTTGATGTATGTTACATGGAGCTGATTGGCATGATAATCTACATGCGATACCTTGGCGGTGCGAAGGTCATAACTCTTCTCCACCTTCGCCTCTTTCTTACTCTGAAAGGTCAAGCCTTGGCTGAAATCGCCTACATTGGCAAGGAGGCCGAGCTGCGATTCCTCCATCATTCGCTTGCCAGCATAGTCGATGGAATAATAGAGTTTGCCATCGCGGTCTTCTACCACGACATTCAACTTACCATCAGGAGAAGTGATGGTATTCTTTTCGGCATAGGCACCGATGCTAGCCATCAATGCCAGCGCTACTGCTAAAACGTTTTTCTTCATTTCCGATTGCGTATAGTTTAGTTATGATTATTTTTTTGATTGCAAAGTTACTCAAAAACATCCACAAAGAGGGCAAGAAAACAACAGAAAAATAACACGATTCGTGATTTTGTAACAGCCAACAAACATTTTGCAACAATTTACGCTGCATAAAAAACCAAAAACAGGACAAACTGCCCCATTTTTCAGATAATTATTGTATCTTTGCAGAAAGTTTGCAGTATTTTTAAACGAAAAATAGCATAATCATATAGAACAATGGAAAAAGCAAAACAGATTCCTTATCGTGCCATCGCCCTTGATTTGGATGGCACCTTAACCAACCACGAAAAGGTGGTTACCCCAAAGACCCGCGAAGCCTTGCTCAAGGCTGCAAGCGAGGGAGCCGTAATTATCCTTGCCTCTGGTCGTCCTACCTACGGCATCGAACCGGTGGCTGAATGTCTCGAACTGAACCAGCGAGGAGGATACATCCTTTCTTATAATGGTGGCAACATCGTGAATGCCCAGACTGGCGAAAAACTCTTCTCGCAGTTTCTGCCGGATGAAGTGATACCAGAATTATATGCCTATGCCAAGGAAAAAGGTCATGCCCTGCTGGGATATGCCGGCAACGAGATTATCACCGAGATGCCAGACGATGAGTATGTGAAAGAGGAGTCGCGCATCAACAAGATGAACATCCGAAAGGTGGACAACCTGTTTGAAGCCCTGGAGCCTCATCCTACCAAGCTCCTCATGACTGGCGACCCTACCCTCATGCTCAAGGCTGAAGAGGATTTAGTAGAAAAGTTGGGAGACAGAATGGATATCTTCCGCTCGGCTCCTTTCTTCCTGGAGTTGGTACCTAAGGGGATAGACAAGGCAAAGTCGCTGACTCGCCTCCTGGCGAAAATCAATCTTACTCCTTCCGACATGATTGCCTTCGGCGATGGTTACAACGACCTGAGCATGCTGAAGCTTGCCGGCATGGGTGTGGCGATGGAGAATGCAGCCCCAGAAGTAAGAGCCGAAGCCGACTATGTTACCCTATCAAATGAAGAGGATGGCGTAGCCGCTGCCCTCGAACATTTCGGAATGTAATTGATAACTGTCGCCTTTTTCATGCCTACAAAATTACACATTATTATCGAATAAACAAAAATTAATTTGAATTATTTTGTGTTTTCTTGAATTTAAAGTATCTTTGCAGGCAAAATCACTCAGGAGAGTATTTCCTGACAGACTACAGAATAAAAGCATATCAACCATTATGTTACAACTTGACAATTTCTACAAGGCTCGCTTCGTGCTGAGCAAGGTGATTAGAAAAACTGAGCTGGTTCACACACCAAGAATCAACCCAGACAGTGATGTTTATCTGAAACCGGAATGTCTACAGAAGACAGGTTCATTCAAGATTCGTGGTGCGTATTATAAGATTTCTCAACTTTCTAAAGAGGAGAAAGAAAAGGGAGTGATTGCTTGTTCGGCAGGCAACCATGCACAGGGTGTGGCACTCGGAGCTACAGCCATGGGGGTAAAGAGCCTCATCTGCTTGCCTGAAGGTGCACCTATCTCGAAGGTAGAAGCTACCAAGCGACTGGGTGCCGAGGTCTGTCTGGTTCCGGGTGTCTACGACGACGCTTACCAGAAAGCCTTGGAGTTGAAGGATGAATTTGGTTATACCTTCGTGCATCCTTTTGATGATGAGAACGTGATTGCCGGTCAGGGAACCATCGGACTGGAGATTCTCGACCAGTTGCCTGATGTAGAAGCGGTCGTTGTACCAGTAGGTGGTGGCGGTTTGATTTCAGGAGTGGCTTTCGCCATCAAGTCATTGAACCCGAACGTAAAGGTTTATGGTGTTCAGGCTGAGGGAGCAGCGAGCATGGTTCAGAGCCTCCACGACCACAAGCAGGAGAAATTGCCTTCTGTGGCAACCGTTGCCGATGGCATCGCCGTGAAGGAGCCTGGAAAACTCACCTTCGAGACCTGCTCCAACTATGTGGATGAAATCGTAACGGTAAGCGAGGACGAGATTTGCGCTGCCATCCTGAAACTTCTTGAAAGCGAGAAGATGGTGGCAGAAGGTGCCGGGGCGGCAAGTGTAGCTGCCGTGATGTACAACAAGGTGCCGGTGAAGGGCAAGAAAACCATCTGCGTGGTTAGTGGCGGTAACATCGATGTAACCATCCTGAACCGTGTCATCAACCGCGGTCTCTCGAAGAGCGGACGCCTCTGCACCATAGAGATGGAGCTTGACGACAAACCGGGCGAGCTGGTAGAGGTAGCCTCCGTCATCGCAAGCCTGGGCGGCAACATCACGGGAGTTCATCACGACCGTTCTGCCAACCGCAACAAGGTGAATGCCTGCGTGCTCCGACTCACGATGGAGACCCGCGACGCAGCCCATGTCAAGGAAATCAAGAGTGGCCTGGAACAGAAAGGTTTCCATCTCTGGATTGTATAATAGTATAATAGCAAAGAGAAATGCTATAAACTATAAATTGTAAATTATAAATTATATATTAAAGATCATGAACGCAATTCACACAGACAATGCGCCTGCAGCTATCGGACCATATAGCCAGGCTATCGAAGTAAACGGTTTCGTATTTGCATCAGGTCAGATTCCTATCGACCCAGCAACAGGTAATTTCGTTGAGGGTGGCATCAAGGAGCAGACTCGCCAGAGCCTCACCAACGCCCAGAACATCCTGAAGGCAGCAGGTACCGACCTTTCTCACGTGGTTAAGACCACAGTTTATCTGAACAGCATGGACGATTTCGCAGCCATGAACGAGGTTTATGCTGAGTTCTTCAGCCAGCCATATCCAGCCCGCTCTGCCGTAGCCGTAGAGAAGTTGCCAAAGGGCGCTCTCGTAGAGGTAGAGGTTTTGGCTGCCAAGTAAATCCCTGTCTTTGCTTCGCAGGTATTATCATTTCGAAGAAAGAAGATTTTGATGAGAGCTACAATCACATTCAAGAATCTAACGATAGGCTATCGCTCAAAGCACCAGCTCAGAGCGATAGCCTCATCTATCTGTGCCTCACTCCAGGCCGATGAGCTCACCTGTCTCATCGGAGCCAACGGAGTGGGAAAATCCACCTTACTCAGAACTTTAGCCGGATTCCAGCCGGCATTGGAAGGCGAAATCCTGCTATCCGGAAAATCTCTCTCGGCTTTTTCCGCCCAGGAACTGGCGAGAATCATTGGAGTGGTATTGACATCGAAGCCCGATGTTACCCAACTCACCGTAAAAGAAGTAGTTGGCATAGGCCGTTCACCCTATACCAATTTCTGGGGAACCTTATCATCATTCGATCATCAGATAGTAGATGATGCCATCCGGCAGGTTGGCATCCCCCATCTGGCATCCCGCTATATCCATGAATTAAGCGATGGAGAGCGCCAGAAGGTGATGATAGCCAAAGCCTTGGCTCAGCAAACCAGCATCATCATCCTGGATGAGCCTACCGCCTTTCTCGATTTTCCGAGCAAGGTAGAAACCCTCCAGATGCTCCGCCGTCTGGCACACGAGCAGCACAAGTCCATCTTATTATCTACCCATGATGTAGAGCTGGCCCTCCAGCTGTCCGACCGTCTCTGGCTGATGGAAGAAAACCATCTCTCCATCGGCACCCCAAGAGAGTTGGATGCCGATGGATCGTTATCGAGATTCATCAATCGGGATGGCATCAGATTTAATGAGCAGAAGATGAGGATAGAGTTTGAAACTTTCCACAACTCTTTCCCAAATCCACCTGCACACCCACATTAAAGCCGAAGAAGCCATTGCTTCCGGAAGAAACCGACATGCCGGTGCCTGCCACACCACCCATAAATTCGCTGGTAATAACCTGATACGACATATCAGCATAAACGCTCAGGCGCTTCTTGATCTTATAGGTTCCACCCATACCGACGCCCACTGTAGGGGAAGCAGAATGGATGGCAAAATTACATCCCAAGCCAGCCCTAGGATAGACATAGAAATTCCACTTCTGGTCGGGGTTATAATCCATGAAAATGTTTTTAACGCTGATAGGAACATCCACGCAGAATACGGCATAGCCGCCTTTATCCATATTGCTCTGCGGATCCTCAGCCGGTCCTATCCATTCCAGGTGCTTGTTCTTGAAGATAGAGAGTCCGTTCTCCCAATTCACCTTTCCTCGCAGAGCCACATGCGGCGTAAACCATTTTCCCAACGCCACATCCACACCGAAGGTCTTTCCTTTTGGGAACACCTCCGAGAAATCGCATCCATAAGGATTCTGCAAAGACATATCCAAACCAGCCTGTACAAACCAATTATCCCAAAGGGTACCAGTAAGCACCTTCTGGTCTTGCGCATTCACTCCCAGGCTACATGCCAGGGCGCATAATATAATCAAGAAATGTTTCATGATGTTTCACCTTATTATATATTGTTCTTTCAATTACAGGATTATTCTCCCACCTTTTTAAAAGTCTTCGTCTTGGAGATATTGAAAGTAACTCCCAGCGAAATATCAAAGAATCCGTTGCTGTTGGAGCCTGTTCCCGTATCCTTCTCTACGCCAACAAATCCGCTTGAAACCATATTGTAAGCCACATCAAAGTAAAGTCCCAGCTGGTCATTCAACTTGAATGTGTTGCCAATACCGAGTCCTACAAGAGGGGTACCCTTAGAGACTCCGAAATTATATGCGGCTCCGGCACGAGGATACACCTGCATATTCCACAGTCGGTCTTCCCTGTAGCCCCAAATCAGGTTATGCAGGTCAATCTGGATATCCCCCACCACGGTCAGATATCCACCCTTATCCATGTTTTTTCCAGGCTGATCAAAAGGAGCGAGCCAGTTGTCGTGCCCGTTTTTCAGCAATTTGATACCATTCTCCCAGTTTACACGTCCGCGGAGTCCGAGGACAGGAGTAACCCACTTTCCCATGGCCACGTTCAATCCGAACGACTTACCATTAGGAAACACTTCCCCCAAGAAGTCATGTCCATAAGGATTCTGGAGCGACATATCGAGTCCTGTCTGCACATACCAGTTGCTCCAAAACGAATTGACATAAAAGACTTCCTGTTTCCCCTGCGCCTTCATTCCTGTGAGGCACAAGCAGAACATCAGCAATAAAGTTAGTCTTCTCATAACAATCAATTATCTTATATGTAATTTTACCGTTCTTAATCCATTCTCTCTTACAACGCCTGCAAAGTTACGTTTTTTATTCCACACGGCAAAACAAAAGAAGATTTTTTTATAGGAGGTTGGGGAGATATATGATAATCCTCTAAAAAATGAAGCGACTTTCGTTTACAGATAAAGCCTTCCTTTACCCTATCTCCTATTCAATCCCTGTTTACAAAACTTTTCCTCCCTTTTCCTTGCCAATATCAAAAAAACAATGTATCTTTGCAGCGGAATCAATTAAAATAGGAGGATTAAGCTATGGATATAAGAGAAAGAAGAAAGCGAATCTATCGCAAACGCATACCATACGGCATGCAGAATTTTGAGGAAATGAGAGAAAGGGATTGTTACTACGTTGACAAAACTCCTTTTATTGAAGATATAGAAGGATCAAATATGTACTTCTTCTATATACGCCCTCGCCGTTTCGGCAAGAGCCTTACTCTCTCTATGCTCGAAAATTACTACGACATCAATAAAAAAGATGATTTCGAAACCATCTTCGGAGGGCTCTATATCGGCAAGAATCCTACTCCTGAACACAACTCCTATCTCGTCATACACCTCAACTTCGCAGAGGTAGATAGCGGACTTGACGACTACAAGGAAGGCCTCGATACTCATTGCCGACTGGTGTTTGAAGATTTCTGTACCCGATACGCCGCCCTGTTGCCACAAGGCACCAAGGAGGAAATGAAATCAGAACAAGGAGCCATCGCACAGTTAAGATTCCTGTGCCAGAAGTGTGCCGAGGTTAAGCAAAAGATTTACCTCTTTATTGACGAATACGACAACTTCACCAACATGATTCTTTCCAGCGAGGAACACCTCGAAAGATACAAGGGACAGACTCATGGAGAAGGCTATCTGCGCCGGTTCTTCAATACCATCAAGGGGGCTGCAAACACTTCACTGGGCCGTATCTTTGTTACAGGAGTAAGCCCTGTAACGATGGACGACTTAACCAGTGGCTTTAACATCGGCACAAACTATTCCTTAAAACCCCGTTTTAACGAAATGACAGGATTCACTGAGGAAGAGGTAAGGGATATGTTAAGCTATTACGCTGGCGTATTGCCTTTTAACCATACAGTGGATGAACTTATAGAAATCATGAAGCCTTGGTTTGACAACTATTGCTTCGCTATTAACAGCTACGGCAAGACTACCATGTACAACTCTATCATGGTACTCAATTTCGTAGATAACTACATAGAAAACGACTGCAATATTCCAGACAAAATGGTGGAACCCAACATCCGCATCGACTATAGCAAGATACGTATGCTTATCCGCCATGACAAGGAATTTGCCCATGATGCCAGCATCATCCAAGAGTTAGTTACAAAGGGATATGCTACAGGAAATCTCGTAGAGAATTTCCCTGCCGACCGCATCAATGACCCGGATAACTTCCTGAGTCTGCTCTTCTATTTCGGTCTGGTAACAATAGATGGAGAATACAAGGGTTCTACCAAGTTTATCATCCCTAACGAAGTGGTGCGCGACCAGATATATACCTATCTTCTGGATACTTACAGGGAGAACGATCTTACTTTCGAGCAATACGACAAGAACAAGCTGGAGAGCCGTTTGGCATACGATGGCGATTTCAAACCCTACTTTGACTATATCGCCGACTGCCTGAAACGCTATTCCTCTCAGCGAGACAAGCAGAAGGGAGAAGCTTACGTTCACGGTTTCACCCTGGCGATGACCAGCCAATGCAAGTTCTACCGTCCTATCTCGGAATTAGACAATGATGGCGGCTATGCCGACATCTTCCTCTTACCTCTCTGCGACATCTACAGAAGCATGGAAGATTCTTACATCGTGGAACTGAAATACTGCAAATCGAGTACCACGGACGAACAGGTGAAGCAACTCTTCAAGGAAGCCTCAGCCCAGATTTGCCGATATGCCGACAGCGACATCGTAAGGGAATCTATCAAGACCACCAAGCTGCACAAGCTCGTGGTGATTTATAGAGGAGCCGAAATGGTGGCTTGCGAAGAAGCGGAAGAATAAAACATAACGAGTGGCATGAATGCAAATAAAAGAAATCCTCCTTTGCTAAAAATATACGCAAAGGAGGACTTCTTTTATTTTGCCACCAATATTACTGGATCATTATTTTCCTTCTCGTATCACCTACCTGTATGATATAAATACCATTCGATGGTAACAGAACATGCTCGTTATTTCCTTTGATATTGGCATCTATAATCTTTCTACCTAACATGTCAAACACATGAATATTATCACCAACCTGAGCATTTACAATCTCAACACTTCTACCATTAACAAGCATACGGATTTCATCTTTAGATACACTATTCACAGCAGCATCCTCGTAATGCAACTTATGGGTTACATCTATCGTCATACTTCCATCTACTTTCAAAGTAAGAACATTGTCTTGAAGTTGATCCGTTACATTGATGCCATTGACAAACACTGAGTCCAAATCCCAAAGTGTATTGTCTGAATCAGCATCATAATCCAGCAAGAACTTCAAAGAAACAACATCACCCAAATTTCTATAATAATAACTACCTCCACTATTGCCTATTTTTTCATCATCTATAGTTGCATCAATATGACTATATCCCGTCCATGAATCATTACCACAGCCTATAATTAACAAACTGCATAAGCTGTCTTTTTTCATGTCAACCTCTTCTATATGGGCAAACGTTTTCCATCCATCTGCTTTTTCATATACACTCTTACACCCTACAGGTACACATAATGAAGCTTGACTATAAACAGATTCTTCAAAATTGGAAGGTATATTTATAATAGGATTTGGCGCATTCACCTTCACTTTTTGCAAAGAGAGACATCCTGCAAAAGCATTTCCTATGAGTTCTTCATATCCCAAAAAAAGATTGAAATTACCCCCCAAACGATTTAGACTATTCGGCAAAGAAACCTCTTTCAAATTTGAACAGTTAGCAAATGCACTATCACCAATTGAAATAATTCCTGAAGGTATTTCAATCTGCTCCAAGGAAGAACATCCAGCAAAAGCCTTGCATCCTATGTCTGTACATTTTTTTATTTTCACATCCTCCAAATTCACACATCCTGCAAATGCCTCATCAAAAATCGGACCTTCTAAGCTATCTATAACAACACTTTTCAATTGTGTACAGTCCTTAAAAGCTGCAAATAAAATCGTAAGAATATTACTAGGTAACACTATTTTCTCAATGGGATTACCACACAGAAAATTCCAAGGTATTCTATCCAGATTTTTACCTAGAGTCATTGATTTCACACCTGCATTTACGAAAATACAGTTGTTAGAAAATATATCAGTAGAGACAGCTCTTCCAAAATAAATATTCTCTATTGAGGCTCCAAAAAGTGTCAATCCTTGTTCATCCTCAGCATAGTCTTTGTATGAAGTTCCTACAATTTCCTTTCCGTCTTCCAAAACCAGCTTTCTAATCTTTGCATTGGAAAAGAACATGCCAATTACTCTATTGGCGATAGTCACTGTTCCCAACTTAGCATCCTTAAAAGCAGGAAATGCAATGGCTTTTACCTGATAAGTATTTCCTTCGAAAACCACCTCATTCGGAATATACAAATCACGTCCGTCTGTAGAATTTTCAATTGCAGTCAAGGCAACACATTTCCCATCATACCAACCTTCCATTTGATCGGTATTATCAAAATAGCTATCACCCTCACGAATAACCGAATACCCTAAACCATCAACTAAAAAATCCTGTGCAAAGCTAGAAATGCTAGCTATTGCAAAAAACATAAATACAATAAACTTTTTCATACACAAAAAAATTAGTACCAAACTTCTATCTGCGGTGATTCCTTTACATAGCTTGGCATACATCTGCCAACATTTGCTCCAATATACGTTGGATCACAAATATAATACCGCTTACCACCATACTCATAAAACGTACCATACCCTAACGGCTCACGGAAAGCCACGGCTGTACACTCATGACCTGGATATTGAATGAGATGGACATCCAAACCCAATACCTCATGCACCAGATAAGCATAGAAAATGGCACGGTCTTCACAATCACATTTCGGATAAAACAGAGTTTCCTCGAAATAGAAATACTTCTCACGATTAAACTGCTCTGCATCCGTAGCATATTGAAATCCCTTCTGTACAAAATGCAAGATACGATTGGCTGCTTCCAGCTCACTCAGCCCCTGCACCTGAGAACGGATTTGCTCTACCACCTGACCCCGAATTCCCCTGTCAACTACAGAAGATGCCACGGTAGGAATATCAACCACTGGATAATGATCCAGAATAGGCATGATACCTACAGGAACTTCACCGCTCACGGTAATTCCAGCTGCCGAAACATGAAAAGGCTTCGTTTCCATACCTATCATGGTTTTTCCAACGAATCTCAACTCCATATCCTTACCCAGTTCTACATCCTTAGGAAGCTCACAGGAAGCAATCGAACCATCGTTCTCCAGGTCTGGATAAACATAATATCGCTTGTCATCCATATAGATATATGTTTTCTCAAACACTCGTTCCGAATAAGGAACCAGCATCGAAACCTGACTTCCACCCATCGCCAGAAGAACATTATAGCCACAATTGGCAAGCACATATTGCACAGCCAATATCTTCTCATTCCTACTTGCCTTTGGCATCACCTCATCTATGTACTTCTCTACCAACATGGCCGAAGCCCAATCGCTGAGTCCCATGTTGCGTGATTCCGTAGCAAAGGCCTGGGTCACTTCCTTCAAATCGGAACTTTTGAGTTTTTTCCAAAAAGCAGCAACATCCCCGGTAGATTCAATAATCATAGAAGGCAACTTGCTAACTTTCTGCATCTCAATACTCTCGCCAAAGTAATCTATCCTCACCATTTGCTTACTTGCAGGCACATGCACAAATGGCACATTGGGCAAAGCCGGCATAATAGGGATTCTCTCTACCGGAGGCATCAAAGGCTGTTCTATACCCGACCCTGCATAATCGATGTCGGGAATTTCCTGCTTGGATTTCTCATCCAAGTCTAACATCTGCTTCGGCAATTTAACCTTCTCGATGGTTGGTCGTGGTACCACTGGGCTAACAGGCTTCTTCGCTTCTACCACGATGTCAACCTCTGGCAAGATATAGTTGGTACATACAGGATGTTCCTTAGGCTTCGGAATATTGGGACGCTTATCCGCCTTACACAACTTGAACTTCTTCCATTCACTCCGAAGATAGTTGTCGTAATCCATCAAAGCCGTTTTACGATACTTCTCAAAGTCATCCAGCATTTCCTGACGTGCCTCCCGAAACGACTTCCAGAAATCGTCATCCTGCGAGAAAGCAGGATTCGAATGCAGCCCCAACATCAGAAGCAGCATAGCAGAAGGACCAGTTCTCTTGATAGCCTCCAGCAATGCTGCCCTCGTATTATCAACAATCATGATTTTACTTGACACGATTTACTGCCTGTTCTACAATGTCCGTCAACTTATCACCCTCGATTTTCAGTTCCTGCTGCATCTTGGCTTTCAGACTTTCCATCAAGTCTTTCTTATCAAAAGCCAAGCGCACCTGTACCTCGAAATTGTTGTTAGGCAATCGGCGATAGATGGTGAGCATCGGAATGGAATTAGTCAATGTCTCATCAACGATATATCGTGCCTTCTGGTTGAACTTATCTACACTCACTGCATCTATGGCTGATTTGCCCTCATTATTCAACTGAGTCTCAATGGCAGCAATCAGGTTCGTCTTCAGCATACCACCAAGTTCTGTCAAGGCATTGGCACGTGCTGATGCATACCCGGCATTATAGGTATTGGCAGCCTGGATAGCGGTATGGGTAATATAGCGTTTCACTGCATTGCCAGCTCTGTCTGCCATCAACTCTTCGCCGTAAACATGGCTTTCGGTAATCTGCTGCTCGATACTCTTCTCACCGGCAGGCACAGTCCATCCCTCTTTCTTAAACTGTTTAGCCTGTTTCTTGGCATCTTTTGTAGGTTTGGCATTCAACGCCTTCATCTGATAAGCTTTCAGCTCAGCCTGCTGCTTAGCCAATTCCAGCGCACTCTGTGCGAATGTTGCATTGGCAAACATTGCCAACAACGCAATAGTCATAATTTTTTTCATCTCTTTCTAATTTTAAGAAGTTAATATTTTCATGGCTTTAGGCATTTAAAAGCCAGCCAGTTAGTCTTTATAAAAATCACCTGCATTATACAGTTTCTCCATGGCCACCTCATTAGGTTGCCAGGTACGAATCTTTATCTGCGGTTCATCGTGATTGGTCATATCCACCAACAAAAACAGATAGCCCTTGTCTGCATAAGTTGAGGAATTATATTCCTGTCCTATCTGGATGGCATAGATTTCCTCGTTCTCATATTTCTCCAACCATTGCACATCATTATGGGAGAAACGCAGGTTCACGAATTCATTGTTATGGAAGCAACGCTCCAGATTGGCAAGATATTGATCTTTGGTATAGCGGTTATAGTGAATCACCTCTTGTCCCCTGAGAGATATGTTACGCTCATTTGCCCCGATAGTACGATTGCTTCTGCGAGCCACATTGCCCACAATGATGACAGCATCATCGGCAAAGATATTCCGGATATAATCCAAGCGACGTAAGTTATAGGCCGTCTTATAGTTCTCCATAAACTCCATGATCATCTCTCGGGTATCATCCTTCCAACCTGGGGCATATTTACACAGAATGTCATTCTCAGCCACCTTTCCCAAGCCAAAGGAAACGTTTTCTATCTTGTTTTCAGGATTGAAGGTAAAGACCACATCCTCTACATACGAGCGTTTCTTACCCGACTTAAAGCAGAAAGACATCTGCAAGCCACGAGCCACGGTTCGGTTCTTGATACCTTTATAATAGGTAATGGTGGGATTGCCTACGATTCTGCCAGTGCCATACGCATTCAATTTACGATAGATATTCAGTCCTTCTACCGTAAAATACTTGCTGACACTCATAAAGTTGCGTTTTTGGATAGCTTCGATTATCTGAACGAGGATGCCTTCTATCTCCTGATAGTTGGTTGCAAGCTGCGATTTCTTTGGCTTAGCCAGAGAAGCAGGGTGAGCAGAAGCCAACGCCGATTCCGTTTTCATTGTAACCTGAGCATTGCCTTGGTTTGCGATGGCCAGCGATTCTACATTTTTAGGAGATGCAGCCTCTATTCTCATTTCAGCACGAGAAAAGACTTTCGGTGTAATCACGCCTAATACGCTCTCCATCTCTGCATCTCCACGAGCCTGACCTTTATACTCATATTCCAGATTGATATGATAAACCTGGGTTTGATAGCCTGGTGCCATTTCGATGGAGCCACGACCATCTCTCACAGAACCGAGACAATCCGTGCGACCATCCGAATAGGAGAATTCGAGGCTAGAGATGGGTTGATTCTGATAGGTAAATAGCAAATCCACATGATCCCCTTCCGTCTTTTCAACCTTTACCTTGATAGCCCCCAATATCTCGTTAATCATGACTGGAAGCCAATCGACAAGGATTCTGCCCTGTGCATCCTTCACCTCGTTTGGAAACTGGACTGAGCGAACGAGCGAGTAAGCCCAGTAATAGTATTGCAGGCTCATGTCTATCATGTTTTTGTCCAAACATTCTTCTGCCAGAACCATCATATCTTTGGCTTTAGCAATACGATTTTCATAGATTCGAGCCAGTTCCGAACGCTTCATATAGCGTCTAACTGTGATATTCGGTTCCTTACCCAGCACCCATTTTTCGGTATTGGTAAGCGTAGATTGAGAGTAGGTTTTCACACAATTCAGCACCTTCGATTTGTGGTCTAACTGCCCATTCTTGTTAACCATATCATCTATCTGCACAAAGTCGCTTGATACATGAGTAGCAATCTGACTTGTGATTTCTGCAAGAGCAGCCTGGTCAGCCTCAACCTCCGTCTTTCCCATGCCGATGCCATAGTAGTATTCGCCAGAAGAACGGACGTAATCCCAGTTTTGGGCATGAGATAATTGAGTAATTAGAAACAAACAAGATATTAGAAATAGTTTTATCTTCATAATTCATCAAACATTTCAAACCAAAATTATTTCATAACTGGCTTAATACATAGAGTACTAGACTTCGTACCATTATAACCTAAATCCCAAGCAAAACTATAAAAATAATATGCTTCTGTACTAGAAAAAGGTGTTGAGGTCCAGTATCCTTTGCAACGATAAGTATAATTATCTTGCTCGTAACTATCTAGAAAAAACAACACTTCGTCATTTTTCCCGACTACACCAACTCCTTTTACCTTACAATAAGAGTTATTATAATAATCCTCATAGCTGATAATAGTTTTTATATTATCTTTGTTTTTCAATTCATCAAAATCCTTTTTGCTTGGTATACGCCATTTTTTTCCCCATGCCTTTGTTACTATATCATCACTAGTTCCTCCAATGTCCGTAGTTGAATGACTCCAACTGGTATAATCCACAGAGCCCCACATACACTGGTTTCCCAAGAGATATTTACCATCTTCAGTATCTAACCACGCAGATTGGTCTGCTCCAAAATTTTCATCTGCCCATATAGTACCACTTGGCAAATCCAGGTCTACCCAATAATGCTCATTCTCATCATAACCAGACACTTGCTTCATATTCCAACCATTATGTTGAGATTTGCTAGGCATGTTGACAATTCCACTTTTTCCTACGACAAACATATCTTTTGAACAAATTGCCTTGAAGATATAACTTCCCTCATCATACCTACGTCCCAACATAATCTGACGATTATTTTCTGTTAAGCTTTGCACATAAATATAATCAGATTGCTTATTCTTATCAGTTTTTGTTTTTACTACTTCCTCTGATGTAGTAAAAACGTGAGTCTTAGGATTGTATGCAGTATAGTATGTCAAACCTATCAGTTTAAAATTCTCATCTGCAGTATCACCCTTGATTCGAACACGGCTAGTTTGTGATTTCAATATTGCCTTTACTTTCAATTTATTTTCAGTATCTAGAATATAGGTTCCATTTTCATCCATATAAACTCCATGATAGCAATCCAATTTTATTATATTGGGATCTGGCACAGTTCCAAATCCTCTTGTCTGCGCATTGTTTTCTTGCTCTATATTATCCAAGAAGACAACAAAGAGCTGAGACTCCACATTCTTATTAAGAGTACCATTGTAACTAACATTCCACATGCCCTTAGAATCATCATAAGTAGCAGTACCAATCACGATACCATTAAATGTCACAAATCGAAGATACAACTTATCCCCATCCTGCCACTCATCCGAAGTGGCACGAGTAGAGGCAGAGCCTTTCGCATCAAAGTTCTCCTTAGAGATGTTGAGCGACATCGTGGTGTGATGCCATTGGCTTACACTATTTTCCGTTTTACTTTGCTCAAAGCTATTGTCTGAGGTACATGCTGATATTATAAACAACAGCATGATACTAAAAAATAAAGATATATATTTATTCATTGTTTGCTAATCTTTTACATAAATTGGACGAATAGGCCAATTTTCATTCTTGTGTTTTAAAATTCCTACCCAATGACTATTACCTGGTGCCCAAGTATGTCCCCATTCAAAACTGGTATCACTAGTATTAGAAGTCCAATAGTCAACCATAGGAAGAACTATTTCCTCATCGTTTTTGCCTTTACATAATCTACATCTTATAGAGCCATAAGAAACTGTACTTTTTAATGTATTGTCTTCTAGTTCTTCAACCTGCCCACAATTAGGTATTCGCCATTTATCTCCCCATACCATAGTAACTATATCCTCATTAGTTCCACCTATATCAGTAGTAGTTTGACTCCAATTTGTATAATCTATAGATCCCCACTTGCACATATTTCCAAGAATATACTTACTATCACCTGTCTCTTGCCATTTTGTTATATTCGCTCCAAAATTATATTTTGCCCAGAGTATTCCACTTGGCAATTCCAGATCCACCCATGCATGCCCTTTTTCATCCATTCCAGAAACTTGCTTCATATTCCATCCATTATAGTTTGTTTTTGTTGGCATTTTGATTACACCACTTTTTCCCACAACAAACATATCGTTGGAACATACCGCCTTAAAGATATAAGAACCTTCCTCATAACTTCGACCAAGCATGATTTGACGATTGGATTCTACAAGAGATTTCACATAGATATATCTAGTCTCTTTATCCTTATTAGTAGAAGTTCGCACTACAGTAGTATCGCTACTAAGAGTAAACTCATGCGTATTAGGATTATAGCCCTTATAATAAGTCAACCCTATCAGTTTAAAATTCACATTAGCAACATCGCTCTTAATACGAACACGGCTAGTCAAAGATTTTAACGATGCCTTAACCTTCAATTCATTTTGGGAATTAAGAATATAGGTTCCATCTTCATCAGCATAAACTCCATGGAAACAATCCAATGGTTTCTCCTCGGATTCACTACCCTCTGCTTCTACATTATCCAAGAAAACTACAAAGAGTTTCGATTTTATATTCTCATTGAGTGTACCATTGTAACTAACATCCCACAACCCTTTTGTCGCACTATATCTTGCGGTTCCCACCACAACTCCATCAAATGTCACGAATCGAAGATACAACTTATCCCCATCCTGCCATTCATCAGAAGTGGCACGGGTAGAGGAAGAGCCTTTCGCATCAAAGCTTTCCTTAGAAATACCAAGCGACATCGTGATGTGGTGCCATTGTCCCTCATTCATTTCTGCCTTGTTTGTCTCCAGAACATCATCCGAAGTGCATGCTGATGCTACGAACATCAGCATGACACTTAACAATAAAGATACATACGTTTTCATCTTGTATATATATTCGATTAATCGTTACATATTCCATTCTTCGTCTGCGTCGAAGACATCCTTACTAAAATAAACCTGATTAGGCAACTGCTTTACTTGAATGGTTCGCTCCAGTTTTTCACCATTAGCCAAATCCGTCAAGCTTACCACAACGCTACCAGTTCTTGACTCCTCGCCCTCCAGTTTTTCTACCTTTACCACAAAAGTATTAGAGGTTTCCTCCACGGTTATCCAACTGTCGGATGCAGCCACAGAATACTTACCATCTGTTGTTACCACAATGGCATCAGATGTACCGCCCTTGGCACTAAACTCCAAACTAGTATGATCTATTGTCAATTTTCTGCCAGGTTGGGTAAAAGACAACACCTTTGATTCTTTTTCTGTAGCGATAGTAATCTTACCGCTGCGAGAATTAACAGATGGGTTACCAGCTACCTCCACTTTCACTTCTGCATTTCCGGTCTCATGGCTAACGGAAGACTTCATCCAGTCAACATCTGATGATACCGTCCACTCCTGATTAGATTCAATAGAGATACGAACCGTAGAAGGAGTAGATTTCGTCAGCACATCATCGCAAGAGATATTGATATATCTTCCCACCTGCACTACAGAAATGTTTTTTGTGGTAAGTCCCACCGTTACAACTACTTGTCCTGAACGAGCCTCATTATTAGGATTAGCATCAACAGATATATTTAATGTTCCAGAACCTTCGCCCGAAGCTGCAGAAAGATGAATCCAAGAATCATCCGTAATGGCATCCCATGCACCATCCGTTACTATATTTACAGATTGGCTACCTGCAGTATTCTCAAATTGCAATGCCTCTGGAAGTTCACCAAAGTTTTTACCTGCCTGAGACACCTTTATAGTAAGGTTACCAGAGAAGCCCTCTTTGCCTAGCACAATCGTACCAGAACGCTGCTCCACATTCGGATTATCCTGCACCTTTACATTGACCGTTGCCGCATCAGAAGCCTCGCCTTCCATTGGATCTACGGAAATCCATGAAGCAGAAACCGACTGGACTTTCCATCCCATATTGGTTGAAAGAGTCAATTGCTTGGTATCGGCACCAGAGGCAAACTCTAATTTCTCGACATCGCAAGACAACAAGACACCATCCTGATATACAGGTATAGCCAGCTTATCTGTATTACCTATTCTTATATATACATATCCCGAACGAGACTTGGTAGACTCATTTGCCAATGCAGTTATCTGAACCTTGGCATCGCCCATATTTCCCTTTTCCGGATTGACACTCAACCAGGAAGCATTAGAAACATGGCATGTCCACGATACATCAGAAGTAAAATCAATCGTCTTTGTCTCGCCATTGACACTAAAGTTAATCTGATTTTTCTCTCCTGTAACACCAGCCTCAGCCTGAGTTATCGTCAGCGTACTATACACTTCATCATCATAGCTTTCGGTAGCATATAATGAAACCGTTGCTGATCTGGAGCTATTGCTCAGATTTTCCTGAAAACTAATCTTCAATTTGGTATTATCCACTTTCTCCACCGTCAGCCAAGAATCACTCTCAGAAACTTTCCAATCGACATTTGAACTGACATCAACCATTTTCGTTCCCGAAGAGGCATTGCAGGAGAAAGAAGTGACAGAAGGGGTTATATATTTTTGAGCAACATTCTGAGTTGCCGCAATTTCCCAATTGTATTTATAATCCTTTTCCGCAGAAGTAATTCTCAAGAAAGCCATTCTTGCCTCAGAGACAGAAGTGTTTTCCGTTGCAGTAACCTCTACATTGGCACTTTCCCTGCCCGATGTCTTATCCGTAGTCAGCCATTCTGCAGTAGAAGCTATATTCCAGCTAGTATTGGTGGCAGAAATAGCAAAGCTCTTCTTCAAATCCGTATTTGCTCCAAACTGCAATTCCGATGTACCCACACTTATCTGATGCGGGTCCTTAGAGATATTTACATTGCCTCCTCCTTCACTCGAACTGCTGCAGGAAGAGAGGAATGAAAAAGCCAAAATTGTATAGGCTAAAGTTTGCTTCATGTTCATATTGATAATCTTTAATGTCTGTTATTCGAATCTGTTGTTATAAAATCATTATTTTGTTATAAAGAGAAGTATATTCCCAATCTAGCCTGAAAACCAGAAAGAATACTCTTCATCTTTGTTGAGATTTCCGACACCTGCTTTGCCACATCATCCTTGCTCAAAATCATCTGTCCCTCAGGAGTAAGCGAGAAACCGAAATGAGGTGTTACGGCATATTCCAGTCTGCCTCCAACGGTAAGAGCACAATTGTTGGAACTCCAACCTCCACCATTAAACATGATGTACTTGAAGCCCACCTGAGGAGTCATGCGGAAATGAGAAGCCAGTCTGATGGCATAGCCCATCTTGAAAGCAGCAGCGTATGCCGACATGGAAACCTTCTGAGCATCATTGGAATTATCATAAAACTCCACCTTATCAAGATAATAGAGGCCTTCACCCTCTAAATTAAACTTTCTGATATAGCCACCCAGACTACCACCTACAGCCATGGCACTTCCTGCCTCTGCCGAGAATTGAGTATAAAAAGAGTATTTCTTGAAAGACTGACGGGAGAGACGCAACATGATATCTGGTGTTGAACTATCGAAATGCATACGTTTCACCAGATTATTGTAACCCTCTTTGGTGATACGGACCAGATAATCACCAGAAGCCAATTCAACAGAATAAGGAGTCTTGCCCATTGATTTTCCATTGAGATAGAGAGTTGCGCCATCTACTGATGTCTTGATGGTCATCTTGGCGATTTGGCTCAATACAAAATCAGCTGTTGCAATCTGATTTTCCTTTACCTCTACAGTCTGCTCTTCGGTTTTGTAGTCAGCCTTGGAAACCGCAATCTTATGAGTACCAATCAGCACCTGTAAGTTTTGAGGCGTTTTGCCATAGTCCTTTCCATCGATCATGATATTAGCCCCCAAAGGATTAGATGTCAGTGCCAACGTGCCCAATATCGGTTCCGGACTTTTCAGCTTGATTGTGCGATCGTCGTTCTCTACTACATTAATATATTGAGTGGTAGAGAGATGATTCTTCAGTTTGCACTCTACCTGATAATTGCCAGCTTTGAGAATTCCAGACCAAGTACGAGTACCACGCTTTTCACCATTAACATAGATATCTGCATCTGAATCTACAGAGAAAGTCATTTTTGAAAAGTTAGGTCGCAAAGTCACTTGCTCCACATAGTTCTGCTTTACATCCTTTAAGACCAAACGTCCTTCCGTAGTATGATAGTTTGGAGCCACCACCTTATAAGTATAGACACCCAGTTCCATACTCTTTGCCGTACCACCGGTGGCATCTACATATCCAAAAAGCTCCTCTTGTGCGCCCTGAGTGGATTTCTTAATTGTCACAACAGCCTTGGAATCGGCAGGAGTTACATTGAATTGCACCATCTGCATCAATACCCTCTTGCCAGCCGATGACAAGGTAAGTGTATAATTCTTTCCTGCCTCTATCGTAGTATGCAAGTCATAGCGATTCAGCGTCACATATCCAGTACGGCTAATCGTCACCATTTTGGCATTACGCTGCACATAGATCCACAACTCGTTGTCATGCTCCACGACACTGCTACGGAGATTGCCAAAATTAAAACGATACTCCTTCAGGTCATCATCAGGATTGGTAGAAGTCACCTTGATGATGGCATAACGAGATCCGCTTCCGTCCACCTTTTCATATTGCTTGTCACGGGCAGATGTATCAAAAGGGTCTTGTTCAAAACTCTCCACGGCAAACTTCAGCTTTTGCTGTGCATAGAGTTGGACATTACCAACCAACAAGAAAAAAGTCAGATAAAATAGGAATTTGTTTCGTACAATAGTGTTCATCTTTATTTTTGTTTAAAAATCATTCTTAAGTTTACTTGATGCTCTCTATAAATGCTGTCGGCACATACGCCGTACTTACCAGGCACACGCCTTCCACCTCCACCACAACCCGCTGCTGTCCAGCCACTCTTGCCACTCTACCTATTACCCCCTTGAACTGGCCTTCAATGACTCTCACCATGTCGCCATTCTTGTAATGGCAATTCTCGGGAGCCACCACCCTGACGTGCCTGTTGTCAATGCTTGTCACACGGATGAAGTTCTGCATCGCCTCTTCAGATACGGTAAGCGGAGGATTGTAACCATTTTCCTGCAAACGGAAATGATCATAATAATGATTGAGAAAAGTGAGATTGGGGTCGTTCTTGGAATAAGTCTTGATAACTTCGGGAGTGGCATATACAAAAAGAAAGTTGGGAACCAGGGGCTCAGTAACGATTCTACGCTTACCATCAACCATCTTTATCCTGCGGCGTAAGGGCAGATATGCCTCTACCCCTTTGCTGACCAGATAGTCGTAGGCTTTCTTCTCGCGATGGTAAGTGGCACGCATTACATACCATTTCTTGCTTGGGTCTGGGGCATACCCTACCGACACCCCATCACAAGAAGTTACGGAGGAGGCACAAGGGGTAAGCCCTGTGCAGGGAGGCGATTGCTTGCCTCGCTTGGGTGTCACATTAGACAATGTGTTCATTAATGATGCTCCTAGAAATAACTTAGAAAAGCCATCCAAGAAAAAGACTCTCCGACAGACAACAAAAAAGCGTGAACCGTCCGTTGTCCGATCCACACTCTGAGGCCGTGAGAATTGCCCTATACTGCTGAACGAACAACAGTATAGCCCACGCCGATATGATAAAGTTCTCCATAAAGCTGGCAATAGCTTCACGGATACCCATAATCACACCCGGAGCATCTACTGCTGCTAAGTCCGAGGCAGTACAAGTTTCTTGAAATTTCTCACGTTTCAGAGTGTCTGCTGAACATAGCGTTGTAAACGCTTTCTAATATGTCTTTAGCTCTCTTATTCCCACCCTATGCCCGCTTCATGCAGCTTGCTCAACAACGAACTTTATGCACTCAGCCCGGCGTGGGCTGTCTCAACTTCTCATTTTCAAGTTCTTACGGCATATTTTCATACGCCATTCAGTCCCTAGAAAAGCATCAAGACTCAAGAGCTATTGCAAATTTAATAATTATTTTCTAAATCCACATCTTTTTCTAAAAAAATCTTTCAGCTTTAACTTTCGTTTACAGATAAAGGCTTCTATTACTCAATCTCCTATTCAATCCCTATTTACGAAACTTTTCCTCCCTTTTCCTTGCCAATATCAAAAAAACAATGTATCTTTGCAGCGGAATCAATTAAAATAGGAGGATTAAGCTATGGATATAAGAGAAAGAAGAAAGCGAATCTATCGCAAACGCATACCATACGGCATGCAGAATTTTGAGGAAATGAGAGAAAGGGATTGTTACTACGTTGACAAAACTCCTTTTATTGAAGATATAGAAGGATCAAATATGTACTTCTTCTATATACGCCCTCGCCGTTTCGGCAAGAGCCTTACTCTCTCTATGCTCGAAAATTACTACGACATCAATAAAAAAGATGATTTCGAAACCATCTTCGGAGGGCTCTATATCGGCAAGAATCCTACTCCTGAACACAACTCCTATCTCGTCATACACCTCAACTTCGCAGAGGTAGATAGCGGACTTGACGACTACAAGGAAGGCCTCGATACTCATTGCCGACTGGTGTTTGAAGATTTCTGTACCCGATACGCCGCCCTGTTGCCACAAGGCACCAAGGAGGAAATGAAATCAGAACAAGGAGCCATCGCACAGTTAAGATTCCTGTGCCAGAAGTGTGCCGAGGTTAAGCAAAAGATTTACCTCTTTATTGACGAATACGACAACTTCACCAACATGATTCTTTCCAGCGAGGAACACCTCGAAAGATACAAGGGACAGACTCATGGAGAAGGCTATCTGCGCCGGTTCTTCAATACCATCAAGGGGGCTGCAAACACTTCACTGGGCCGTATCTTTGTTACAGGAGTAAGCCCTGTAACGATGGACGACTTAACCAGTGGCTTTAACATCGGCACAAACTATTCCTTAAAACCCCGTTTTAACGAAATGACAGGATTCACTGAGGAAGAGGTAAGGGATATGTTAAGCTATTACGCTGGCGTATTGCCTTTTAACCATACAGTGGATGAACTTATAGAAATCATGAAGCCTTGGTTTGACAACTATTGCTTCGCTATTAACAGCTACGGCAAGACTACCATGTACAACTCTATCATGGTACTCAATTTCGTAGATAACTACATAGAAAACGACTGCAATATTCCAGACAAAATGGTGGAACCCAACATCCGCATCGACTATAGCAAGATACGTATGCTTATCCGCCATGACAAGGAATTTGCCCATGATGCCAGCATCATCCAAGAGTTAGTTACAAAGGGATATGCTACAGGAAATCTCGTAGAGAATTTCCCTGCCGACCGCATCAATGACCCGGATAACTTCCTGAGTCTGCTCTTCTATTTCGGTCTGGTAACAATAGATGGAGAATACAAGGGTTCTACCAAGTTTATCATCCCTAACGAAGTGGTGCGCGACCAGATATATACCTATCTTCTGGATACTTACAGGGAGAACGATCTTACTTTCGAGCAATACGACAAGAACAAGCTGGAGAGCCGTTTGGCATACGATGGCGATTTCAAACCCTACTTTGACTATATCGCCGACTGCCTGAAACGCTATTCCTCTCAGCGAGACAAGCAGAAGGGAGAAGCTTACGTTCACGGTTTCACCCTGGCGATGACCAGCCAATGCAAGTTCTACCGTCCTATCTCGGAATTAGACAATGATGGCGGCTATGCCGACATCTTCCTCTTACCTCTCTGCGACATCTACAGAAGCATGGAAGATTCTTACATCGTGGAACTGAAATACTGCAAATCGAGTACCACGGACGAACAGGTGAAGCAACTCTTCAAGGAAGCCTCAGCCCAGATTTGCCGATATGCCGACAGCGACATCGTAAGGGAATCTATCAAGACCACCAAGCTGCACAAGCTCGTGGTGATTTATAGAGGAGCCGAAATGGTGGCTTGCGAAGAAGCGGAGGAATAACCCCTACCCCTCCACCAGCCAGTCGAGCACATATATCTGCCTGATACCATCATGCAGCACTTCAGGGTCATTGTCCATCGTAAGGAGATATTTAGGATAATGATCCTGAATGGCTTGCAGGGGAGCCAGTTCACGATTCATCGTATTCTCATCCCTCACACTCAGCGACACCTGATAATACTCCTTGTACTCACCTTTTATCACTACAAAATCTATTTCGGCATCACCCACTTTACCTACATAGATTTCTCCGCCCCGACGGGCCAACTCCAGATAAACTACATTCTCCAGGATATGTCCCAAATCGCCACCTTTCGTACCATTGATTACGTTGCGTAAACCGATATCAGCCAGATAAAGTTTCTGACCTGTCTTCAACAGCTGCTTTCCTTTGGTGTCAAATCGGGAAACGGAATAGAAGATATAGCTATCTATCAATGCTGAAACATAATTCTCTACTGTATGCGAGGTAATCTTGCGCCCCAGGGAAGTCATCGTATCACTGATACGCTTGATAACAGAGATATTACCGATATTATCCGCCAGGAAACGAACCACACTCTGCAACATCATCACATCCGTAATCTTCCTTCGGCTCACCACATCCTTCAACACAATGGTATTGTATAACCCCAAAAGGTATTCACGTACCATCTCACGGTCGTGGTTAATCTGCAATATATATGGAAAAGATCCGTCCTCAATGTATCGGCGATATGCCCTTTCCAGATTCATATCATCAGACTGCGCCGTCAGATATTCCCTGAAAGAAAATGGGAACAATTTGATTTCCACATATCTGCCAGTTAACAATGTTGCTATCTCTCCAGAAAGAAGATAGGCATTAGAACCCGTTACGTAGATATCAACATCATCCAGCAAGAACAAACTGTCTATCACTTTCTGGAAATTATCCACCATCTGGATTTCATCAAAGAAAAGATAGTTCATCTTGCCTTTCACGAGATGTTTCTTGAAATAAGCATACAGCACCTTATAATCAAGGTATTGTTCATTATCCAAATCCTCGAAATTGAGCTCCAGCACCTGATTCTCGGACACACCTTCAGCCAGAAGCTTCTCCCGAAACATCCTCAACAAAGAAGATTTGCCACATCGCCTGATGCCAGTAACCACCTTTATCACTTTCTTGTCTCTCCATTTTTCCAGAAGAGCCATATATTCCTTGCGCTCTATCATATTTCCAATCGTATATTAGCCAATAAAAAATGCATTGCGCTGCAAATATACGAAACTTTTCTCAGAAATTTGCAGTGCGCTGCAAATTTCTTCCGTTTTTAGGCATTTTTTGCAGTGCGCTGCATTTTTCGCGTTTTTTACGAAAAATTTCGTAACGAAGTATTTCGTCTATAATTGAATAAGAACATCTGCACCCGCATACGTAGAACAAAGTTTTCAACCCATCTATCACCCATCACGATTTATAGTTGAAATCCATATTAACTTACTCATATACAGATACTTTAATAGCGTGACTGATACTCCCGAAAATGGAAATATCCATCACGCTATCACTCACGATTTGGCTCCATCCCTCACGATTTTCGCACCACCAGGTATCGCATGCCGTCATTAAAACGCTTGCGATGAATGGATGGCATCTGCGAAAGCTTGCGACCGAAGCTGATGAGATTGCTCAACTTCACCGAAGATCCGATGTGACTCTTCAACTCCTGGAATATCTCGGCTGCCGTAAGATACTCGCCCTGTTTGGCATCATCGGTCAGGTCGAAATAGAGATTGAAATACTGATCTACCGGAGAAATCACCTCAAACTTTCTGTTGCTCGCCATAATCAGCTTGGTCTGCTCTGCATCAAAATAGGTCTTCTCGCCAGCCTGCAATGCCGCCAATGCCTGCGCATAGAGTTGTTCATAATTCGGAAGCTGGCTTACATCGATAGGACCCGTCAGTTCCACACCCAGGAATCGGCGATTGCCGGATGGATCGGAGAGGATATCCTCCATGTTGCTCGTGGCGATGAAGGATGCCATTCTCGGAAACTCCTGCACATGACTGCCATACGGCGGCTTCATCTTCACACTCGGCAACTGGATGATGTTTTTCAGAAATCCCTGCTGCACCTGAGGAGATATCTGATTGAACTCATCCAGGTTGAGAAGCAGCGCCTGACACATCGCCTGAAGCACATGCTTTTTTTCTGACAACACAAGGTTATCATTATACCCCCACTGCAACTCGGGCGGAACCAATGATCTGCAGAAAGTGCTCTTGTTGTAACCCTGTTTGGAAATGAGAAGCGGCGCCACGGAATTGCCATATTTGCGATGACTATAGGAACGCCACTGGTTAACCATCGCCAGGAACCAGGTGTAGAACCAATCCTCCCAATAAGGATTATCGGTAGGCACCGTACGTGCCAGGGCACGAATATAATCCTTGCCATCCCACTTGCCTGCGCACTTGAAAAGGAAGTCTTCCACAGGATTATAGGTAGAGAGAAGGTCTGACTCCAGATAATTGCGTACATCCTTGATACTCACACGAATATTGGCAAGTTGCACCTCCAGCGTCATGCGCTTCTGCACACGGGCATCCACCGGTTGATATCCCAAATAATCCTTGTCTTTCGGTCGATATTCTGTGAATTTCATCACCGAATTATATCGGAAATCATACTTTTTGCACAGAAATCCAATCATTCGCATAATGTTGTCACTCAAATATTTACCATCTTTATCCACATCCTCTTCAGAGTTATCCACAATGGCATCTTTCAAGTTATCCACAGGTTTTTCAATGGTGTGGACAACCTCATTCAGTACCAAAGGCAACGCATCCTCACGATAATAGGGCGAAGCATCTTGAGTGAACAGGAAATCAGAGTAGATGGAAGGCTCGGGCATCTGCATCGTAGCCTTTACCAGAATCTGATAAAGCGGAGCGAAAGTCTGGAATGCCTGCTTATAAATTCTGTCAGCCTCCACCTCATTATCTGGCAGGCTTCCCTTAGCCAAAGCATATTTCACCAAGACATTCAGACTGATGCCGTCGGCTCCCATAAAGGCAGCGAGGGTGGAAGGCAGACTAGCCACCTTCTGCTTGACGGCATCTACGCCTCCATCATCCTTTATATTAACAAAGGTAAGCAACAGAACGCCGTTATTCTGCTTCATTTTCAGCAGTCCGTTTTCCGATTTCTGGAATTCGGCAGCAGGGTGAACATGCATCCAGGTTGCCATGTTCTTGTACCCGTCATAGCCATTGGTGAGCCAAGGCACATATTCACGGAAGTTGGCTACGGTATTCTTGGCATCATCGTTCACGATGCGCTCCAGGAATCGTTCCAGACTCTTGGTGCTGACCAGAAGCTGGTTCTTATTATTTCTATGTGTGATTGTAATTTTCATTATCTATCATTTAAAGTTTTTTCTAAACTGTTTCAACTGTTTCTGACGTTGAAACAGTTTGTGCCATGCCATGAAACTCTTCGTGCCACTAGTTGACTCACTTTGTGCCAACGCGTGGAACAAAATCAGATTACTCGTAAGTGTGTGGTTTAACGATTTTGGTTGACCACTTTTTATCTTATTTATAAGACGAGTTGA